>Ga0308172_1000052_pt1 | contig 266500 bp, 218 predicted proteins | sample PhyGR2_FD_202134 | JGI IMG/M metagenome (GOLD analysis project Ga0308172, IMG submission 202134) | Phyllosphere microbial communities from UC Gill Tract Community Farm, Albany, California, United States - DLSLSG.R2 | ecosystem: Host-associated > Plants > Phyllosphere > Unclassified | place... | reverse complement strand
CGACCACGCCGGTCGAGATGCTGTCCGATAACGGCTCGGCCTATACCGCCCGCGAAACGCGGACCTTTGCCCGGCAACTCGGGCTCAAACCCTGCTTCACGCCTGTCCGAAGCCCGCAATCCAACGGTATCTCCGAAGCCTTCGTGCATACCCTCAAACGCGATTACGTCCGCGTCTCGCCGCTCCCCAATGCACTCAACGCGTTGACATCGCTGGCCGGATGGATCGAGGACTACAACGACAACCACCCGCATTCAGGGCTCAAAATGCGTTCGCCGCGCGAACATCGCGCACTGGTTTTTGCAACCGCTTAAATCCGTCCGGTGAAACGGGGGGCAGATCATATACCTATAGAAGGGGTCTTCCTTCCTCTTCTCTCTCCCTTCTCTTTTTTTAATTGATAGAAGGATCAAGAGTATTTAATAAGGAATATTAAGAATAATATTATAATATGAATATGATGAATACCGAAGGATTCACTTCTATGAATCCTTATGATGGCTTAGTAGCGCCATCTTTTGATGAATTCGAAAAAGGAATTTATCTAAATCTTCGTTTAGAGCCTGTTTCTGACAAAGCAAAATCTCTTGTTGCAGAGATTCTATCAAACACGACACAGATCAGCGGTCCTAAGCGCCCCTTTGAGGCAGCCGTAGGCGCATTGGTAGGTGAAATGCTCCGAGTAAGGGCATCTGGGCCGGAAAGATACGGCTTTCGAAGCGTAAAAATGCAGTCTTTCACAGGTGAGTTTGTCGGATACCGGCCCTTCATAAGGGCAGCAGAACACCTTAAAGACATGAATCTGATAGGTTGGAATAAAGGTCAGAACGCGACCTATGTCTCGGCCGGGATAGCTAGCCGTTTTTGGTCAATGGATTCACTCCTAAGCTTAGCTAAAAGCTCTGGAATAACCCCGGAAAACTACAAGCAGCATTTCCGCCCCCGATCCGGCACGACGGGGAAAGCAAACTATGTCACCCTTAAGTCAGCATCTCATAAAACCAATGAAACCTATGGCGCAAAGATCGCCGGGCGTGACATGGGGCTGCCGAATGGCAATCCTGACGTTTTTCGATATCAAGAAGAGATGTGCGCAATAAATGATGCGCTTTTCAAGCATGACTACAGCTTTGAATTCTCCGGGCTTCACCGCTTGTTTAACAACGGCGACACGACAGGGTCATGCCTCAATGAAGGGGGCAGAATGTACGCCATTGGCGGTGGATATCAGCAGATTCCTAAGGAAAAACGAAGAAAAATACTGATAAACGGCCTACCAACGGTGGAGATCGATTTGTCAGGAAGCCATTACACTATCGTAACTCTCTTGCTTGGTTGGCCCTACAATCAAGAAATCGATCCTTACATCGTACCTGAATATCCACGGGAAATCGTAAAATCGTACATAAACGCCAGTATAGGTAATGCGAAACCGATTCATCGTTGGCCAAAACATATCAAGAAGGCCTACCGCGATCCCAACTCGCGTTTGGGAATTATATTAAGAAACGCAACGATGAAGTCAGGAACTATTTGTACCGGCGATCTTGAAGCGGACTGGCCAATCGGAAAGATGAAAGCTGATGTACTCCCGCACTTCCCCATACTGAATATACTGAAAGACAATGGCATGTCTTGGGGTAAGCTTCAATTTGAAGAAAGTTGTGTAATCGTAGACGCTGTACGTCGGTTATCCGTTGAAATGGGCATCCCGGCACTGCCGGTTCACGACTCTCTGATCGTGCCCGTGGCGGATCGAGAGACAGCCCTTCAAGTTCTCGATGAATGCTTTTATAGGCGGTTCAAAGCTCATCCACGCATCAAATAGAAGAGCGTTTTAAGCCCCGTACAGCGCATATTTTAAAAAGCGGGACGCCTACCAACAAATAAGCGAAGAATCTCTGTACGGGGCTTAAAATCGAAAATTTGACATACTTGACTGCGAATGCATTCAGCTTTCGCTTTTGCGCATTATATTATTGACCAGTGAGCTTAGCTTTGCATCGCTCATCACTCACAACCGAAAGGCATAAGTGACCCCAATACGCTCTAGGACTTCGTTGCTTCGAGCAATGCATGGGGACTAGCACTTCAAAGTTCCCATAATATTGCTACCAATCCAAAAATCATCCACAATCTCGCACTTTGTTGCCATCTTGACGGCTAATCGCATATCCTCGCGAAGTTTATAGCCGAGGGTTGGCCCAAACAGAGCCGTCGTGGTCACCCTGACGCTGCCGTCGGTGTATGTAATGACCCTATAGTTTCGAGTTGATGTTTTGACTTCTAATTTTGCTTTGACGGGCGCTCTTGCTTGGACAGGAGCGCATATGAATAATGACGCCATAAACGCGCCAACGGATACCTTAAGCATATTTCAGTGCTTTCGTTAGGCGTGATATGTTTATTTTGTGCTGGGGGTCCACTTGGAAGTGTCGCACTCAACAGGCTCGGGGTAGCTGACATATTTGCCTTCGACACGATCTACGGCGCGCTTAGTCTTGATACCCTGCAATGCGGTCGCACACTGCAACGAGGCCAAACCATATCGCGACGCAGAAGGGACGAAGGTTGGCATCGTGCAACCCGCGCCCTTCATCAAATCCATCGTCATACGCGCTTGATTCATGACGTTGGAATTCTGCATTTCACGCATCGTCGTTCGAGGTGCGCTGTCATCAATCGCGTCTTCCGACTGACTGTAGGCCAGCCTCTTACTAGCGTCCTCATAATCAGCCATGAGCTTGGCACAGATGGCAGGTTCTGCCTTAACCGCCGCCGCCGCTCGTGCTGCCGATGGCTTGGTTGCTCGACGTTGCGATAGAGAAGCAGTTGGCAATAGCGTCGCTGCAATTGCGAGCGCGTAAAGAGCCTTAGGCTTCATAGAATGTGTGCCCCACGTTCTACCGCTCCGCCCCGACAGTCGGGACGGTTGATCGCGCGGGAACACAGGGGAACCGCGCCCTGCGTATTCCCTTTCGGTGTTGTATTCGGCAGGCCGCCCGACCTGTTGGGTCGAGTGCCTGTGTTCGCCGCCGATTGCGGACCAACCCTCACGATCAAGATCGGATTGGTAAGCTTCTGATATGCGCCTTCACGCAGCGTGTCCAGTCAACGGCGGATATGCGATCGTCACCAGTCGCCGTAACTGAAACTACGGCAGAGCCAAAGCAGCTCGACGAGCGTAGTTAGTCAGCGCTCGTAGTCACTGTCATGAAGGATGACCAGCATATGGTCGATACCCTGAAACCGGAAGCGCGTAGCGCAAATATGAGTCGCATTCGCAGTCGAAACACCAAACCTGAACTATTGGTGCGTCGCGTGCTGCATCGTGCTGGCTACCGCTTCCGATTGCACTGCTCAAATCTTCCGGGGTCACCTGACATCATATTGCCCCGATGGCGGACTACGATTTTCGTCCATGGTTGTTTCTGGCACGGACATGAGGGGTGCCGCCGTGCCAAGCTACCTTCGACCCGGACCGACTTCTGGAAGGTCAAGATCGAACGGAATCGGGCGCGTGATCGGGCCGCCGCCGAAGCCCTATCGGTGCTGGGGTTCCGCATCGTGACTCTATGGGAGTGCGAGCTTAAGGATGAAAGCGCGATACTAAACGCGGTAAATTCTGTAACGGGGCGGGTAGCTTGACCGAGCTTATCGCTGCGTGCACCAGCATGAACTGATTAAGAGAGACTCATGGCCCGCCGACCCCGTGGAGACGACTCAGAGGCACTTAGACGCGGCCTGATCAATCTACTGACCAATTTCGAGCAGCACCTCCGCGAAAGTGGCTTACGCGATCAGGTCAGGGCGTTGGTGCCTGCCAATCGACAGTTACAGGACCTTGGTTGCTCGCTGTTGCCCGGCGGTTCCACTCTGTCCGCTCGTGAACGCATTTTGGCGTATCTTAGGGCATTTCCAGGCGAGGTGATCGATGGCGACGAGTTGATGATCGTTGCGGGCATCAGCGAATATGCGCGCCGGGTGCGAGAGCTTCGGGTGGAAGAGGGATGGCCCATCCTGTCTGGCATGACGGCACGTGAGCAGCGGGATGCCGATGCCGACGGCAGCGATGTCGATGATCTGCCTCCCGCCATGCGGCCCGACCAATACATGCTGGCGGAGGATCGACAGGACCGGGATGCCGCTCATCGCTGGAACATGGCCAACCAAATCCGTAAGAGCAATGCAGGCGTTCGTGACAAGCTGCTGCGCTTCTTCAAGGCCAATGTAGGCAAGCCGATCACGTCCGAAGAGCTGCGCTATGTCGCGGGCAATGTCAGCGAGTGGGCCAGGCGAACGCGCGAACTGCGTACCGAAGACGGTTGGCCAGTCGTGACACGGACCAGCGGTGACCCCTCGCTACCGGTCGGTGTCTATATGCTTATGCGTGACGAGCAGGCCCCGGCCCACGACCGGCATATCCCCGAGATCGTGCGCCGGGATGTTATGCGGCGGGACAGCTGGTCATGTCGCTGGAAGGGGTGTGGATGGCCTCACGGCTTCCCTGCCTCCGATCATCGCTATCTCGAGGCCCATCACATTACGCACCATGCCAAGGGCGGAGAGAACAGCGTGCAAAACCTCGTGACCCTGTGCAACCTGCATCACGATGAAACCCACCGCACTGGGGTATTGGACATCGAGCCGCTTTAAGCGGCGACTTTCAGCTCTGCCTTGAGAATTTGCAGTACGACGCCAGCAACCGCGCCCGCGAGCGGCGGCGGAACAGCATTACCGATCTGACGGGCGATCTCGACTTTAGTGCCGACGAACTCGAAGTCGTCGGGGAAGCCCATTAGCCGTGCCGCTTCCCGATGCGTAATCGGACGATGCTGGTCGGGGTGTAGGTAGCGACCCTTTTCCGGCTTGAAGAACTCTGTGCGGATCGTCACCGACGGGCGATCCCACCACAGGCGACCAAACAGGTCGGTGCCGCCGCTCGTCTTTCTAATCCAGCAGCCTGGTGTGATCTCGGGGGCGTTACGTTGCAAGTCGAAACGGTTTCCACCCGGCGGAACGGCCTTGTACCGCTGAAGGCTCTTGGCAGTTGGATTGCGACCGAAATGTAGGTCGAGCGGCGCGTCGGTATCCCGAATTTCCGTACCCACTGGCTTTGGTAGGTCAGCGATCGCGTCACGTACGGTCTTCCATACGGGCAAATTGGACTTAGTGCCCGGCTGGACATGGGTTGGAAGCGGAGGAAACGGGGGCGCATCCGCGTTGCACTTGTAACCGACAATCACTGTGCGTCGGCGGGTCTGGGGTGCACCGTAATTGGCTGCGAGCAGGATGTCCTTGACGATAGCGAAACCCAGCTTGGCGGCGTGCTCTTCGATCGCGCCGCACTCTTCAGAGCGGAACAGCTCGGCGACATTCTCGATCACGAACACCGAGGCGCCCGAGCGTGCGACCACTTCCATGAACGGCAGCCACAAGGCCCGGCGGCTATCACCGATCCGCTGCTTGTTGAGCAGACTGAATCCTTGGCAGGGCGGTCCACCGATCACGACATCCGCTTGGGGAATCGGTTTCCCCAATGCGATCCATTCCTCGATGTCCCCACAATCGGCATGAGGGCCGAAGTTACGGCGATGAGTGTCGACGGCGGCCTTATCGATGTCGAGCGACCATACGCTTTCAAAGCCACCGCAGAATCGGTCATCGGTGAAGCCGAGCGTTAGGCCGCCAGCCCCTGAAAATAAATCGATGACTCGGTAACCCAAACTCGCCTCCGCATCCCGACTGCGGGCTGTTTCGCTAGATGGTGGACGCGGTATCATGGCTGGGAATCGTACGCAATTCGGTAAAGGCCGGTTAGATATCGAATTGTACGTCCGTCAGGGCCGATACCTTATCAAGCTCATACAGGCTGTGCAGAGGCTTGAACATCAGTGGATGGGAACTCAATACGGCGCCAGCCTTGATCGGGTCAGGCTCAACGCTCCATGCCCGAAAACTGGTCACGGGCACAAGGCATCGGCGTTCCGGGTTAGCCAATGCAGAACGCCAAAAGGCGCTGTGATAGTTGCGGACGTTGACCACCGCATTGCGCACCCCCGGCGGCGGCGGAAACCCCCAACGCATTGTCCGTAGCTGCCGCGACGCCGCCGACCGGGTGACGACACGGCCCTGACGACCGGGACCGACAGAATCCTGCTTTAAGGCGGCCCAAGCGCTGCTACGGCACCGAATGCGGCTGCAATGTCGCTAGCTGACGCTTCTAAATTAGAAAGAAGGCGCATCGCGCTTAGCTCTCCCCAGGGCTGCACGCCATCTCAAATGGCAGGCTTTTCATCGAAAAGCTGCAATAGGTGATCAGTCGATACAACGCGATCTACCGGCGGGGCAAACGCTCCACCGCCAAGACTAGCCTCAACTCGACCACGGTTGATGCCTATCAGCGTCGGTTGATCGTTGATCATTGTATAAACCGGTGATCCTGATCGTCCGGGCGAAGATCGATTTTCAACAAAGAAATTTGTTCCCCAATTCGGGAAAAATGACGTTTCCTGTATGACCTTGCTTTCAATTAGGGTGGCGCCGCCTGACACAACGAAATTGGTGGAGTCATCAGGATATCCAAATGACCAAGTCGCCATCCCCGCAGGAATACGTTCTCTTATTGGGAAGATATTCCACTCATAAGCGCGCTGCGTAGAAACGATATCACTCAACTCCGCTATTGCCAAATCCTGTGCTTCGGCACCGAAGCCCCTAAATTCGCTCGGTCTTACAGAGTAGAATGGTTCGATCTTGCCGTGACTGAACGCTAGAAGATCGATTCTGGATAGGAATGATTGCACGCAATGAGCATTTGTGACTATCCAAACCTTATCGCTTATACCCGGCCTTCGAACGAGGAAGGCGGTGCCGTAAAATGCATTTTCAGCTAATTTCGGATCAGCAAAATGGCCATCTAACCGGACGACGGAGCGACGGACTGGTTCTAAATCGATCATAGCGACTTTCACGATGGCGCAACACGCGTTGCCAAGAAAAGGGGCTTCGATTCAATGCACGTTGCGTCGGTTTGTTTGCCAAAATCTGCGAAATTGCAATACGACACCCCAACTAGATATGCCCCCCAGCCTACCGGGCGACATCACAGGACGGCAGCTAGCAGCAATTGCACTTCATCACCGAACAGCACGGCTTTGGCCCTATGTGCGGCTCCTACGGCCTGTCTGTAGTGGATCGTGCCGTATCGTTCAGCATCTTCAAACGGCAACGGGCTCCAATCGTCCGAGGGGTAGACCTCATGATAAATTGCCTCTGCCGCCGCCCTTAGCTGCATATCGTGGTTCATAGCCCAACCTCCTTTACTCTACCCAAGGTAGAACAAAGAGTGAACGATTCGCAATGGGTTAGCGGGGGCGCGGGTAGGGCCTTATATAGGAAGAGCGGCTTGGATCAGCGCGCCCGTAGGCTTCCGCAATGCATTTGCACGATCAAGGAGTATTCGGCATCATCCCTTTATGCGCCGCGTATTGCCCACCGTGATGCTGATCCCATTGCTGGCTATCACTTGGGATAAACCCGGAGCTCTCCAAGGGGTTTACATGACCCCGCTAGAGGGTCAGTCGTTTAAGGCGCTTGTGCGTTATGACGAATGCATGGCCCCATATATCAGGGCAGCCAACAAACAGCGCCTATCAGACAATGAGGTGGACTTATTCGATTGGCATTGCCCAACCGAACTACGGGATGCAGCGATAAACAGAGAGCGCTATTTTTCGTCTAAACCTAGTACGGAAATTGACCGAATTCTTATAGCACCGACTCGTCATGAACGTGTCAAGCCTCATGAAAGAGAATTAGCGAGATCGTTCTATTGCAGTTTCCGATTTTGTTAGTAGGCATAACGTCCTAACAAATAGCGCGTTGGCAAATTAATTGATTTAAGCCACGCACAGGGCACGTTCGTCGATTTAGGTCGCCTAGCCAGCTAAATCCCTAAAATGCGCCCCAAGACTGCTTAAATAGCAAAATAACGCATACTATGACCGCGTTGATTGACCGATCCTCATTAGCTGAACCGCAAAGTCAATTAGCCGTTATGGGTTTCGGTATTATCAACCCCAAATCCCATCCGACCGGAGTTATCATGACAGACGAAACCGTAAACATTAGTGCCGTTGAACTGGCGACCGAATTGACCGTGGCGTGGTTGGGCAACCCCAACACCAGAACGCCTGCCGATGAGGTTCCAGCCTTCCTGGGCAAGATGCACGAAACTGTTTCGGCATTGCTCGGCGGCGGCAACGCTCAAGCCATCGAACAAGCGGCTCCTACAGAATACACCCCCGCAGTATCGGTTCGGAAGTCTCTGGCGTCCAAGGACCACATTATCTCGATGATCGACGGCAAGCCCTACAAGACGCTGCGTCGCCATCTCGCCACCAACGGCCTGACCCCGGAAGAATACCGGGATCGCTATGGCCTTAAGGCTGATTATCCCATGGTGTCCGAAACCTATTCGGAAAGCCGCCGCGCCATGGCGAAGAAGATCGGTCTAGGACGCAAGCCGGGACAAAGCCCGAAGGCAGCACAAGCCGCAAAGCCGGAAGCTAAGCCCACACGCAAGGGGAAGTCGATCTCGGATGCCAAGGCCGCTGCACAGGCACATTTGGGCGGCTCTAGCGAATAGTCGAGACGGGGGCAGGGCCAACCCCGCCCCCCCCCTCAAACGTCACTCGTCCTGGGCAGCTATTAAGGCATCCATCAATTGGCCCCGTAGGCGCGTCCTACCTGCTACGCTCCGGCAGTATGCGTTATCTGCAAAGGCGCGATAAACGCTGGCCCGACCGATCCCCAACCGCTTGGCAATCTCGGTAGCGCCGATGCCTTCTGCACGAAGAGCATTGATTGCGGTGATATCAACCGAAGGCTTGCGCCCCTTATACACGCCAGCGGCTTTAGCCTTAGCAATGCCCTCCATCTGACGCTCCTTGCGGATTGCCGTTTCAAACTGGGCAAAAACACCAAGCATTTGCAGAAAGGCAACGCCAGCAGGGGTTGAGGTATCAATCGGCTGTTCTGTTGCCCGCAAGAAAGCCCCTCGCTCTTTCAGCATGGCGACAATCTTCTCTAGGTCGGCAACCGACCGCGCAAGGCGATCAATCCGGGTAACCATCAACGTATCGCCAGCGCGGATGAAGGACAGAATGATATCCAACTCTGCCCTACCCTCGACCGTAGTGCCTGACCGCTGCTCCGACCGGATGATAGTGCACCCGGCAGCGCGCAACGTCGCCTCTTGGATTTCGCAGTTCTGATCGTCGGTGGAAACGCGGGCATAGCCGATGATGGTCGACATAATGGAATGTCCCAATAGCCTCTAGACCAAGACACCCTGATGTCTCAATCAGACAGAGTCAACCCTATTGGGACATTTCCAGCGTCTCATTCATTTGTCTCGTTCGGGTATACCCATTTGACTGCATCTGCTGTCACCGGGCAACGCCCTTCCAGTGGCGTCTCTTACGGCTAAAACGGCGATCCACATGAAGCTGATTTAGGAATACCGCCTGGGAAGCTGCGTATGGGCGGAAACCCACTTAAAGCGGACCATGCGTTCGATCTGAATTCTTCATGTGTAATGGCGCGTCGGATTTTTTGCTGCCGCCGTACAATCGTCGCTTTGCTGACAGCCATCAGCATCAACGAATCGCCAGACGCGAAGCCTGTGACTTACCATAGGAAATTGCTATTTGATGGGGTTGCAAGATGCAAAAATCGCGAATAGCCTGCGGTCAGCGAGGTCAAGATGATTAACAGGCTGTATTTGGGTAACTTTAGAGCGTTTAAAGATCAGGAGTTTAAGTTCCGACGCCTAAATATATTTGTCGGGAAGAACAATTCTGGCAAATCTAGCGCCATTAGCGCCCTCAACGTGTTAGCGCAAACATTTAATGACCAAGACTTGGATGGGACCCCGCTACTTTTAAACGGTCCATTTGACAATCTCGGTACATATATAGACGTCGTGAATGGCAACCACCCGCGCCGGAAAATATCAATAGAGATAGACGTGGATGGGTATCATTTAAAGACAGAATACAAATATAGAACGCAACGCCGTCAGATAGATCTTACTTATTTTGAATTATTCAACAAGGGAAAGTCTACGGTTCGCTTTGTTCAAAGGAAAGATGCTTATGATTTCGCGATAGGCGGGGAAGCATATGAAAAACTTTTTCCTGACATGCCCAAACGTCGACCGCGTTTTAGAAATTTCTGGCCAATTACCCTTGGGATAAATAGGTTCGCGCCCACCCCAGGAGGCATGGCCGCGTCTAACAGCAAGGTTCGAGATGCAGAGCGGGTCGTACTACAAGCCCGTAGAATGTTCGACGCACATTTCTCTAGCTTCGATACCATTTCGCCATTTCGCGACAAGCCGCAACGAACTTATCTATACTCTGGCGAAACCGCACGCAAAATCGGGGTCACTGGATCGAATACAGCGACCATGCTTGCGTCTGATTCAGCAAAGCGAGGTTCGCAGAAAAAGCATTTGGTCGACAACATATCAAACTGGTTTCAATACACCGGCATAGCCAAGGGCCTTGAAGTTGTCAGCTTAACTCCGCGCCATTTTGAAATATGTCTTATAAGCAATGACGGCACCAAGCACAACATTTGCGATGTTGGCTTTGGATGCAGTCAAGTTCTACCGGTTCTAACCGCAGGGCTCAATCTTTTTGGCGCTGATAACAGCCCGAGACATTCCCAGATATTGGTTGTGCAGGAACCCGAGATACATTTGCACCCGAATGCACAGGCCGCGATGGGTTCCTTCTTTGTTAGCCTTGTGTCAGGCGGCGGACAGGTTTTTGTTGAAACACACAGCGATAATATGGTTCTAAGGATTGCCCGGCACGTCGCGCTCGGCGACATACCTTATCAAGACGTTGCGATATTTTTTGTTTCGGACGAGGGGGAGGAGCGGGTGACGCCTATTCACCTGACCCAATCCGGTAAATTTGTACCCGACTTTCCAGGCGGCTTCTTTCCGCAAAGACAAGCTGAGAGCTTGGAAATTGCCCGAGCAGGTTTAAGGCCTCATATTGTGCCTGAGCCATCCCAGCAGATGACTTTTGTCTACCCGGAATTGAAGAAATGAATCCGCATGTAGTAGACGCAAACGTCATGAATTCTTTCCAGAGAGAAAGACTGCATGAAGATGACACTGTTGCTTCGGAGGCTATAGCACACGCCACGACTGATAATTACATTGTTCTCGATGAAGGCGGACAATGTCAGCAGGAATGGCTAGATTGTGCGGGCGGCTCCTATCCTCTGCATTTGCAAGATTGGTTGGCCGATATGATGGTGACCCAGCAGATTCGACTTGCGCGACTTTGCGCGGACTCAATGCACAAAGAACTCAACAACCTTGGCATACCAAAAAAGGATCATAAGTGGGTTAGGTTGGCCATTGGTTCAAGTAGTAATATAATATTAACTGATGACATAGATTTATTTGATCCAACCAAGAAAAATTCCTCATCCAGCAATATTGCCAACATCAAGGCAAAGTGCGCCGGGCCAGTATCTAAATACTTAAAAAAAAGGCATGGTATATGCGTGGCTACACCAACGTGGTTTGTTAGAAACAAGGGCAATGAGGAAGCTGTTGATACTTAGTTTCAATTTTCCCCGACGCTCATACCCTCCGACGCCTTCGAAACGACACGCGAGTAGTCAATAATCTTTGGATCGCTGCCGCGTCGGACATCCGCAAGATTTCTTTGCAGTTCCTGAATACCTTGGTCATACCCGAGCCTATCGAAGTGCTCTTTGCTTGCTTGTAATGTTCGCTTTCCATCGTCTGATGGTAGGCAACGCCACAGACGGTTCAACCCGCTTATGCTCGGTTTGGCTCAGACACCATCTGGGCTTAAGCATGAGGGCTTCCCCATTCGCAGCGTTTACCCAAAAGTGTCGCAAAACCCTGCAAAATTTTAACAGCGCAGGTGGAGCGGGGTACTGACACCTAAACGTCCAGCGCTGTTTAGAAATAACAGGGTTCTCCTGCAAAAAATCAACCTATCGGCCGTTTTTCGCGCGCTTCCGATCCATGTCGCGAAGCTTTTCGTCAATCCGTGCTATTTTTACGGGATCGATAACGCCATTTTTCCGGCAGCCACGAGGAAGAGGGCGAACAGGGTGCAATGGGCACGATGTCACAGGACAAACTGCGATCTGCTCTAACGCGGTACCAGGACTCAAGTGATCAAAATTACAATCTTTACATTTCATTTCAATATTTATTTTTAAACTCATTATTTCAACTTTACTTTGTCGCTCCGTTTCTCTATGCGCACTACGGCCCGACATTCACCTTCATAACTTACTCGCTTGTCAAAATCAACCAGAACTACGTAGATTTATAGTGCCGCGTCGATCGATGATCCATTTTAAATTCATGATACTTGATATTACGACTTTATATCATCGAAATACTTATAACGCCTACTTCTGTGGTCATTCTTTTGTGTACTATTGGGTAAGTCATAGCCCCCCCCCTGTCGCTTCTCTCTTTCCAGCGTCAGAGCGCGTGTAATTCTGGTGTAATCAATGCCGGAAAAGGGGAGTAAAAGGGGGTATTTCTGGGTATCAGCCCTAAGCACGGAGCGTGGCTAAAGGCATGAAATTAGGTCGAAATAGGCATACTTGGGGATATGTCCCCTATCGACTTAAAATCGGCTTCCTATGGAGTGCGGGTTCGAGTCCCGCCGTCCGCACCATCCTGTTGACCGGCGCGCTGCTTGCCACCTCGGCTTGCGAGCGGCGGGCCGATACGGGCGCGGTTATCGTCAGTGCGGTTAGGTCCTCCCCGGACAAGACTCCGCAGAAACGCGACCCGGCCAACGCCAGCGGCGGCGACATGCCGCATCGGCTGCTGCGTGATTCCCTGGCGCAGGGGCTCGTGCGGTTCGACGCCAATGGGCAGATCGAGCCGGGGCTGGCCGAGCGCTGGATCGTCATCGACGAGGGCGGCAGCTATATCTTCCGGTTGCGCGAGGCGACGTGGAATGACGGGTCGCCCGTCACCGCCGAACAGGTCGTGCCGATCTTGCGCCGCCTGATCACGCCCGGCTCGGGCAATCCGCTCGCGCCGTTTCTGACCGCCATCGACGAGATCGTCGTGATGACCCCGCAGGTCATCGAGGTCCGGCTGTCGCGTCCGCGCCCCGATCTGCTGAAACTCTTCGCCCAGCCCGAAATGGCGATCATCGACCGGGCGCGTCATGGCACGGGGCCGTTCCGCATCGTCCGCGCCGGGCCGCCGCCCCTGCTCCGCCTGATCCCCGACCCTCGCCGCGCCGAGCCCGAAGACGATGCGACGCCCGCGCCGGAGGACGATGTCCGCCTGATCGGCGAAAGCGCCGCACGGGGCATTCTTCGCTTTTCGCGCGGCGCGTCCGATTTGATGCTGGGCGGGCGGTTCGAGAATTGGCCGCTGCTCGATCTGGCGAGGATCGCCCCGCCGGCGGTGCGGGTCGACCCCGCCGCCGGGCTGTTCGGCTTTGCCATCGCCAGCCGGGACGGGTTTCTGGGGGATGCGGCGAACCGCCAGGCGCTGTCGGCCGTGTTCGACCGGGCCGCATTGCTCGGAGCGATCGCGCCCAATTGGGAGGCCAGCGACCGTCTGCTGCCCGATACGCTGGACTCGGACGCGCCGCCGCAAATCCCCGGCTGGGCGCTGCTGACGCTGGACGAACGCCGCGCCGCCGCCCGTGCACGCGTCGCGGCCTGGGGACAGCCGGTGCACCTGCGCATTGCCCTGCCGCGAGGTCCGGGAGCGAACATGCTGTACGGACAGGTCGGCGCGACGCTGCTGTCGGTCGGCATCGTGCCCGAGCGCGTGGCGCTGGATGCGCCCGCCGACCTCAGGCTGATCGATGCGGTCGCCCCCTTCGACAGCGCGCGCTGGTATCTCGCCACCGCCTGCGCACCATGCGGCGATGCCGCCCGTGCGGCCATCGAGCAGGCCCGGCTCGCGCCCACCCTGGCCGCCCGCAGCGCGGCGATCGCCGCCGCCGATGCCGCACTCAACGCCGATACGCCCTATATCCCGCTGGCGCGTCCGCTGCGCTGGTCGCTGGTCAGCGGCCGCCTGCGCCAGTTCCAGGCCAATAGCCGCGCCTGGCATCCATTGAACCGCCTGCGCGCCGACCCCAATTGAGGGGCATGGCCAAAGCGTCTCCCATCGATTCCTCGCTCTTCGACAACCTTCCCCTGGACAAGGGGGTCACCGCCAGTCGCCAGCGGATCGAGGCGATGGAAAGGCTGTTGGAGCGCGTCGTCGTGCTGCCGGGGATCAATCGGCCGATCGGGCTCGACGTGATGCTGGGGCTGGTGCCCGTGATAGGCGACATCGCCGCCGCTGCGCTGGGCAGCTACATCATCTGGGAAGCGCGCAATCTGGGCCTGTCACGGTTCCAGATGGCGCGGATGATGGCCAATGTCGGGTTCGACGCGGTGCTGGGCTTCGTACCGCTGATCGGGGATGCGGCGGACGTGTTGTTCCGGTCCAACACGCGCAATCTGCGGATCATCCGCAAGCATCTCGACAAGCATCATCCCTCCACCGTGACGGTGGAGGGATAAGCCAGCCTTCAGCGCTGACCGCGCCAGATCTTGATCGGCGCGCCGGGTTGCAGGCCGCCCTGATGCGCGGGGCAGCGGGTATAGCGGAACGCCTTGTTCAGGCAGATCCAGATTTCGTCCAGCCAGCCCTCGCGGGCCGCGGTGACGCGCATCATGTCCGCGGTCATGCCCCGGTTCGCGGCCGCCACCGCGGTCGCGACGTCACCGGCGGTCAGATTGCCCTGACGCGACAGCGCCATCATGTCCGGGAAGCGCAGGCCGTGATAGAGGGCATTGGACTGCTGGAAATAACGCGCCGGGCTGTAGCCCGCCATGCAGGTGCCGTGCTTGGCCCATTCATGCTGCATCAGCTGCGCCGAGGGGGTGGCGCAGATGTGACGGCGGACCACCGCCTGGGGCAGGATCGCGGTCGGGCGACAATATTGCGGCCACTCCTTATCCTCTCCATCCGGCCACAGGCCGTGCAGCGTGAAACCGAAACGGTTGCCCGTGCCGCACTGGAAGCGGCTGTCGCCCTTCGGATCGCGGCAATATTGCGGGCTCCAGGTGATCGCCAGCGTATAGCTGCCGATGGGCAGCACGCGGGTCGGCTGGCTGGCGCTGGGCAGGTCGGGGCGGATGCGTTGCGGCCCCGAGGGGGCGGTGCACTGCAGCGTCTGCGCCGACAGCATCTGCGGCGCGGCCAGCATCGCCAGCCCGATCAGGATCGTCTTCATGCTTCGTTCTCCTCCGCCTTGGCGCGATACCAGGCCAGCGCATTGGGCCGCAGCAGCATCACCACCGCGACCAGCGACGCCGCCGCCTGCACCGCCGTCAGCACGCCGAACACCCCCTCGGCCAGCGCGCCGACCGACACCTGGTACAGAAAGCCCAGCAGGTTGAGCACGGTCATCACGATCAGCATGCCCAGCCCGATCCGGCTGGCCAGCCGGGTGGTCCACAGCGTCGCCAGCAGGAACAGCCCGATCAGCAGGACATTGGCGAAGATCGCGATGCCGACCCCCGCCTGCGCCACCGTATCGTTCCAGCCCAGCGCCGCCAGCACCACCAGCAACAGGATGGCGAGCAACGACAGCCGCTCGCCCAGGATCACCGATTTGGGTCGCAAGACCTTTCCCCTCTTCAGGCCACGGCTCAGGCCGCGGCGAAATCCAGCCCGATATCCGCCGCCGGGGCGGACTGGGTCAAGCGACCGACGCTGACATAGGTCACGCCCGTCTCCGCCAGCGCGCGGATCGTGTCCAGACGGACGCCGCCCGACGCCTCGGTGGGTACGCGGCCCGCGACCATCGCGACGCCCTCGGCCAGCATCGCCGGGCCCATATTGTCGAGCAGCAGGTGCGTCGCGCCTGCCGCCAGGGCCGGTTCGATCTGGTCGAGCGTGTCGACCTCGACGATGATCCGTGCGATCCCCGCCGCCTTCGCCGCCGCGACCGCCGGTCCGATGCCGCCCGCGACCGCGACGTGATTGTCCTTGATCATCGCCGCATCCCACAGGCCCATGCGGTGGTTCTGCGCGCCGCCCATGCGGGTGGCGTATTTCTCCAGCAGGCGCAGGCCGGGGATGGTCTTGCGCGTGTCGAGCAGCGTCGCCCCCGTCCCCGCCATGGCCGCGACATAGGTGGCCGTCATCGTCGCGATGCCCGACAGATGCTGGACGGTGTTGAGCGCGGACCGCTCGGCGGTCAGCATCGCGCGGGCGTGGCCCGACAGGCGGAGCAGCGCGGTGCCCGGCGCGACGGCCGCGCCGTCCTCGACCAGCCGCTCGATCGCGACTTCGGGGTCGAGGCGGCGGAAGAACGCCTCGGCAATGGGTAGCCCCGCGACGGTGATCGCATCGCGGCTGGCCATCGTCCCCACGAACCGGGCGCTCGCCGGGATGACGGCGGCGGAGGTGATGTCGCCGCCCGGCCCCATATCCTCGGCCAGCGTCGCGGTGACGAAGCCGTCGAGGTCGAAGCCCTGGATCACGAACGCGGACCCAGATCGCCCTTGCCGACCGTCCCGCTCGCCAGCGTCAGCATCGCGTCGAGGCTCTTCTTGGCCTGGAGCCGCAGCCCTTCCTCGATCTCGACACGCGGGGTCAGGTCGCGGAGCGCGAGGTACAGCTTCTCCATCGTGTTCAGCGCCATGTACGGGCAGATGTTGCAGTTGCAGTTGCCGTCCGCGCCGGGGGCGCCGATGAAGGTCTTGCCCGGCATCGCCTTCTGCATCTGGTGGATGATGTGCGGCTCGGTCGCGACGATCAGCGTGTCGCCGGTGATACCTTGCGCGAACTCCAGGATGCCGCGCGTCGAGCCGACATAATCGGCATGATCCAGGATGACGGCGGGGCATTCGGGATGCGCGGCGATCGGCGCGTCCGGATGCTCGGCGCGCAGCTTCAGCAGCTCGGTCTCGCTGAACGCCTCGTGCACGATGCACACGCCGGGCCACAGCAGCATGTCGCGCCCCGTCTTGCGCGCCAGATAGCCGCCCAGGTTGCGGTCGGGGCCGAAGATGATCTTCTGCGCCGGGTCGATCTGCGCCAGGATCTGCTCGGCGGAGGACGACGTCACGATGATGTCGGACAGCGCCTTCACCTCGGTCGAGCAGTTGATATAGGTCAGCGCGATGTGATCCGGATGCTGCGCGCGGAACTCGGCGAACTGTTCGGGGGGACAGCTGTCCTCCAGGCTGCATCCGGCCGCCATGTCGGGCAGCACGACGATCTTGTCGGGCGACAGGATCTTGGCCGTCTCCGCCATGAAGCGCACGCCGCAAAAGGCGATGACGTCCGCGTCGGTCGCCTGCGCCTTGCGGCTGAGGTCCAGGCTGTCGCCGACGAAATCGGCCAGGTCCTGAATCTCGGGCTTCTGGTAATAATGGGCGAGGATGACGGCGTTGCGTTCCTTGCGGAGCCGGTCGATCTCGGCGCGCAGGTCGAGGCCCGTCAGATTCGTCTGGATGGTCATGTTCCCTCCCCTAAGCGCAAGGCGGTGCGCCGACAATCGGGCACGTCATCCGCCGTTGCCCAGAACCTCCTGAACCGTCCGGGTCGTGTCCCAGCGTTCGTCGTCCCCGGCCTCGTCGGCGTAGCGGACCTTGACCGTCGCATCGACCCCGGCGGCGCGCAGCGGCATCGCGAAGCTGCGTTCGACCGCGCGGCGGGTGGCGTCGCGCGCCAGCTTCATCGGCGCAGGGCCTCGCGCCTGTCGCATCAGTTCGACCTGTCCGGCGGTGCGGTTGGCGGCATCCAACCGCTGCTCGGCATCGGTGAAGGTGGTCAGCACCCCGCCCGAGCCATATTCGCGGATTGCCGCCATATCGACCTGCGGCCCATCGATCTCGAGCGGCGGCAGGGTGACGGTCAGCACATGGTCGCCCGCATCCCAGCGGACATCCTGCTGGCGCAGCTTGCCCAGATCGACCTCATAGCGGACCATGCCCGGCATGATGAGCGTCCGTTCGGTCGAAAAGCCCAGTTGCGACTGGCGCGAGGTGACGACGGCGACATAGCGGGCGGCAAAGGCCGACAACCGGTTCTGCTCGCGCAGGCCCTCCAGGCTGGCGCGCGCGATGGTGGTGGGGTCGGGGGTCAGCCGGTCGGCGACATAGCGCTGTACCCCCCAGGCCGCGATCAGCCCGGCCAGGACCAGCAGGACGAGGACGCCCGCCGCCTTGGCCATGAACAGGCCGAAGCCGCCGCGCCGCGTCTCGACCGGCGGGGTCACGCCGCGATCGTCCATGATGCTCCCTCCTCGCGGACCAGTCCCCGCATTCGCAGATCGTAAAGATGCGCCAGCACCGAGCGTTCCGCCGCGGGCAGCAATTTGGGATTCAGCCCGACATACATGCGCGCGGTCATCGCGGCTATGTCGAGCGGATCGCCGCCGCCCAACAGGCGCAATATCTGCCCCTCGCGCTGCTTGCGATGGCCCAGCATCCCGCGCACCAGACGCTGCGGATTGTCCACCGCCTCGCCATGCCCCGGATAATAGACGCGGTCGTCGCGCTCCATCAACTTTTCGAGGCTGGCCATATAGGCGCCCATGTCGCCATCGGGGGGCGAGACGATGCTGGTCGACCAGCCCATGACGTGATCGCCGGAGAACAGCGCCTTGGTCTCGGGCAGCGCGAAGGCGAGATGGTTGGAGGTGTGGCCCGGCGTCGCGAGGGCGGTCAGCGTCCAGCCATCGCCCGACACCCCCTCCCCCTCGGCCAGCACCCGGTCGGGGGCATAGTCGCGGTCGAATGCGGCGTCGGACCGGCCGCCTTCATAATCGGGCGCGAAGGGCGCGGCTCCGACGACGGGCGCCCCCGTCGCGCGGGCGAGCGGGCGACTGGCCGGACTGTGATCGCGGTGGTGATGGGTGATCAGGATCGCGGCGACCGGACGCCCGGCGATCGCGTGCAACAGGGCATCCAGATGGGCGGGATCGTCGGGGCCGGGATCGATCACCGCCACGTCGCGGTCGCCGACGATATGCGTCTGCGTCCCCGTATAGGTGAAGGGTGAAGGATTGGGAGCGAGCACGCGGGAGACCAGCGGCTCAAGCAGGATCGGAATGCCGGTCGGGTGCTCAGCCATCCCGCATCATGTGGGCAAGCCGCCGATAAAGAGCAACCCCTGTACCCATTGGCCGGGCACAGGGGTCGAGGGGGGTAAAGTCGGGGCGGATCAATCCGCGTCGCGGTTCGCCATTTCGGCCTTCAGTTCCGCCGTCGCCTCGTTCAGCCCCTTCAGGGCATCGCGCCGGGCGTCTTCGGACAGGTTGCGGTCACGATTAATCGAGGCGCGGGCACTCTCGATGCTGGCGAGCGCGATCCGCATGTTGGTCTGGGCCGAACGCTGGGCGCTCAGGGCGGACAGCGACGCTAGGCGCGCGGATTGCTCGATCCGGTCGGTGCAGATGATCGTGACCTGCCGCCGGGTCTCGCCGTCGACGGTGGTATAGCTGGTCCGGCTGTCGCTGCCGCTCGTGCCGCAGCTGCGCGACTGGACGATCGGCATCGGGGGCATTGGCACCATCGGGACGACAGCGTTGCGGTCGAAAATCCGGACCTTGTGCCCGTTGCGCAAGGTGACGACGCGGATGCGCGGCACGGCCGGGGCCTGGGGCGCGGCGGGCGGTTCGACGGCCGGCGGGGTTGTCGGCACGGCGGGAATGGCGGGCGGCGCGGGCGGGGTCGCCGCGATGGCGACTGCGGGCCTGGCGGTCACGACCGGGGCGATCGGCGCGGACGGTTCGGTGGGCGGGTCGGACAGCTCGGGTGCCGTCTGGGCGACCGCGGGCAGGACCGCCGCCGTGCTGGTCAGGTCGACGCCGATGGTCCGCTCGACCCGCTCGGTCAGTGCCGCCGCCGCCGGGGTGCCCGACGCCGTCAGGCCCAGCCCCGCCAGCACGAGCAGCGATACGCTGGCCCCGCCCGCCACCAGCTGGCGACGCGAAGTCGGAGAAGTCGTCAACATCTTCAGCCTCCCTTTCAAATCCTCGATGGTGTGCAGGTGACAGGCGCCCGACAGCGCGCGGCCATGCGCGGCCTTCACGATGGCGCAGGCATAGACATGCCGGTCGGCGCGGCTGCGGCCCTTCAGGACACGCGCGTCGTTGGCCAGTTCCTGATCGGCACGAAAGGCGTGGAAGGCCCGCCACGCCAGCGGGTTGAACCAGTGGAGCGCCAGCACGCCCAGCGCGATCCAGTTGGCGATCAGATCGCCGCGCGCATGGTGGCCCAGCTCATGCGCCAGCGCCAGGTCGCGCTCGTCGGCGTCGTAACGCTCGGCGAAATCGCGCGGAAAGGCGACATAGCGGTGCCAGATCCCGAAGGCGAGCGGCCCCGGCGCGCCGTCGCTGGCGACCACGCGCACGCCCTTGACCGCGTCCAGCGTCTCCGCCGTGGCGAGCAGCCGCGTGCGGAACCGCCAATGGCGCAGCAGCTGGAACACCAGAAAGCCCCCCGCCCCGACGATCCAGACCAGTGCCACCCCCTGCGCCACCATCGGCCAGAGGCTGGGCGCGGCGAGCGGCGCGGGCAGCTGCTCGGCCATCGGGACCATGACATAGGTGGTGAAGCGTTCGCTGGCCGCCGCCAGCGGCGGGGTGGCCTGTTCCGACAGGCCGCGCGGTAGCGGGGGCAGGACCAGCCGGAGCAGCGGCAGCGCCCAGAGCGCATAGGCGACCTGCGGCCCGAAGGCCCGGCGGACATGGCCCCGCGCCAGCAGCACCAGCGCCATCAGCAGGGCAGAGGCGATCATCGCCTCCACCGCCCAGCCCAGTTGCGCGCCGCTCACGCCTTCAGCTCCTTGAGCAGCGCCTCGATCTCGGAAATGTCCTGCGCGGTCAGCTCGTCGCGCTCGGCCAGACGCGCGACCAGCGGCGTCAGGCGGCCGCCGAACAGCCGGTCGATCAGGCGGCGGGACTCGCCCACGACATAATCGTCACGCGCCACCAGCGGGCGATAGAGATAGCGCCGCCCCTGCTCCTCATGCGCGATCGCTTCCTTGGCCAGAAGACGGCCGAGCAGCGTCTTGACGGTGTTGGTGGTCCAGCCGCGTTCGGGATCGACCCGCTCGGCAACATCCTGCGCGGTCAGCGGCGAGTCCTCCCACAGAACCTCCATCACCACATGTTCGGCATCGCTGATACGCTCGGCCATCGACTCGCCCCTTAATTGACTACGCTCGTAATCGTACGCCGATTACAGGTGTAGTCAATGGGGTCCGAATTCAGGATTGCTTCTTTTTCCCCTCTTCCCCGGCCAGGGGAGAGGGTTAGCGAAGCTTGCCGGCCTGCTGGCTAGCGCAGCTTGGGTGAGGGACGGAAAGGCATCGTTGAATGGCGATCCGCCCCGGGTCCGGGCGACCGCCACTTCCCCTCGCAGGACGAACACAAAAAAGGAGGCCGGATCGAAACCCGGCCTCCTCTTCTTGCGCCCGTAAAGGTCGGCGATCAGGCCGACTTCACGTCCTGGACCAGCTCGGCCAGTTCGCCGCTTTCGTACATCTCCATCATGATGTCCGAACCACCGACGAACTCGCCCTTGACGTAGAGCTGGGGAATGGTCGGCCAGTCCGAATAGGCCTTGATCCCCTGGCGGATGCCCTGGTCCTGGAGCACGTCGACGCTTTCGAACGGCACGTCGAGATGGTTGAGGATCGCCACCGCGCGGCTGGAAAAGCCGCATTGCGGGAAAAGGGGCGTGCCCTTCATGAACAGCAGGACGGCATTGTCCTTTACCAGCGCATCGATCCGCGCATTCGTGTCATCGGTCATATCGGTCGTTCCTGAATGAAATCGAAAAGGGTCAGGCGGTCGGTTCGGCACCCGCCGGAACCGCCGTGGTCAGTTGCAATGCGTGGAGTTCGCCCCCCATGCGCCCGCCCAGCGCGGCGTAGACGGCGCGGGTCCGTGCGACCCGGCTCATCCCCGCAAAGCTGGCGGCCACGACATGCGCGGCATAATGGTCGCCGTCCCCGGCCAGATCGGTGATCTGGACCTCGGCATCGGGAATGGCGGTGCGGATCATCGCGGCGATATCGTCGGCGGCCATCGGCATGTCAGCGGCTTTCCATCAATTGGCGGCGCGCCTCGACCTGCTGCTCGTCCAGCGCGCGGCGGACCTCGGCTTCCTCGACATCGATCCCGGCAGCGGTCAGATCACCCAGCAGCTTGCGGATCACGTCCTCGTCACCGGCCTCCTCGAAATCGGCCTGGACCACCGCCTTGGCATAGGCGTCGGTCTCGGCGGGCGTCAGCTTCATCCGCTCCGCCGCCCATTGCGCGACCAGACGGTTGCGGCGCGCGGTGATTCGGAACATCATCTCCTGATCCGCCACGAACCCGGCCTCCAACCCGCGCCTGCGTTCGTCAAAACTGTCCATCGGTCCGCCATCCCCCTGCCCCTCGGGGCACTGATCCAAGTCCCCGAGATAGGCACCGCCGCGCCGACGCGCAACCGATCCGAAACGGCGCTCGATTGTCGCGCCGAACCGAGGAACAGCCGCGCCCGTTCGTGCGTAATGTTCATGACACATAAACATAAGGATGGCGACGCCCGAGCAGTCGCCTCCGACGGAGATCGGCGATCGCCTCCGAACCCGGATCGCGACGCCTAGGATGAGGAGAGTCCGATGCGCGCGCCCCTGTCCCGGCCGCCCGTTGCCGCATACCCCAACGCCCCGGCGATCGAGGGGATCATCAACGGCATGATCGGCGCTCTGGCGCTATGGGCGGCCATCGCCGCCGTCATACTCGCCCTGGCCTGACCGACCCGTCACCGAGCGATGCCACGACCCGCAAGGGCCGTGGCATATGCGTCAGGCTATCGGCGTCGCTTCGGGCGGCAAACGGCGACGACCCTCGATCCAGGGGCGTCCCTGCGCCATTTCGCCCTCGAACGCGTCGATCGCGCTGTCCCGCGCCAGGGTGAGACCGATCTCGTCGAGGCCGTTCATCAGGCATTCGCGCCGGAACGGATCCAGCTCGAAGGGAAAGCGATCCTGAAAGGGCGTGGTGACGCTCATGGTTTCCAGATCGACCGTGATGGGCTGATCCTGCGCCACCTCGACCAGCCGGTCGACCGCTTCCTGCGGCAGGACGACGGGGACGATGCCGTTCTTGAACGCATTGCCCGAGAAGATGTCGGAGAAGCTGGGCGCGATGACCGCGCGGATGCCCATGTCGGCCAGCGCCCAGGCGGCATGTTCGCGGCTGGAGCCGCACCCGAAATTGTCGCCCGCGATCAGGATCGGTGCCCCGGCATAGCGCGGATCGTCGAAGATATTGCCGGGCTGCGCGCGCACCGTCTCGAACGCACCGCGTCCCAGCCCCGCCCGGCTGATCGTCTTCAACCAGTGCGCAGGGATGATGACGTCGGTGTCGATATTCTTGGCACCCCAGGGATAGGCGGTGCCGGATACGGTCGTAACCGGATTCATGCGATAGTCCTGTTCATCGCCGGTCCCGCCCCGCAACACATGCGGGGCCAGGCGTCAGCGGCGTTGTTCGGCGGTGGCGGGCTTGGAGGCCACCCCGGCGGCATAGGCGGCCGCGCCGCACAGCACCGCGCCGGTCACCAGCATCACCAGTACATGTTTCATGCTGCCGTCACTCCCCTGTTCTCTTCACCGTCCTCGTGCGGCATCAACGCTCTAACATCGGAAAGGCGCCCGGTCACGGCCGCCGCGGCCGCCATCGCCGGGGAAAGCAGATGCGTCCGCGCCCCCGGCCCCTGCCGACCGACGAAATTGCGGTTGGAGGTCGAGGCACAACGCTCGCCCGGCGGCACCTTGTCGGGGTTCATCGCCAGGCACATCGAACAGCCCGGCTCACGCCATTCGAAGCCCGCCTGGACGAAGACGCGGTCCAGCCCCTCGGCCTCGGCCTGGCGCTTGACCAGCCCCGATCCCGGCACGACCAGCGCCCGCACCCCGTCCGCCACGCGGCGGTCGCGCGCCACGGCGGCGGCGGCGCGCAGATCCTCGATCCGGCTGTTGGTGCAGCTGCCGATGAAGACATGCTGGATCGCCACGTCCTGCATCGCGGTGCCCGGCTCCAGCCCCATATAGTCCAGCGACTTGCGCGCCGCCGCCCGCTTGGACGGGTCGGCGAAGCTGTCGGGATCGGGGACCACGCCGGTGATCGGCACCACATCCTCGGGGCTGGTGCCCCAGGTCAGATTGGGGGCGATGTCGGCGGCATCGAGCGTCACGACCTTGTCGTACACCGCGCCCGGATCGCTGGGCAGCGTCCGCCACCAGGCGACCGCCTTGTCCCAGTCCGCGCCCTGCGGCGCCATGGGGCGGCCCTTCAGATAGGCGAAGGTCGTCTCGTCCGGCGCGATCAGGCCGGCGCGCGCACCGCCCTCGATCGACATGTTGGCGATGGTCAGGCGCCCCTCGACCGACAGGTTGCGGATCACGCTGCCGGTGAATTCGATGACATGGCCGGTGCCGCCCGCCGCGCCGATCTTGCCGATGATCGCGAGCACCACGTCCTTGGCCGACACGCCATGGCCCAGCACGCCGTCGACGCGGACCTCCATCGTCTTGGACGGCGACAGGAGCAGCGTCTGGGTCGCCAGCACATGCTCGACCTCCGACGTGCCGATGCCGAAGGCCAGCGCGCCCAGCGCGCCATGCGCCGAGGTGTGGCTGTCGCCGCAGACCAGCGTCGTGCCCGGCAGGGTGAAGCCCTGTTCGGGGCCGACGACATGGACGATGCCCTGCGCCGCCGCCGTCGCATCGATATAGTCGACGCCGAACTCGGCGGTGTTCCGGCGCAAGGCGTCGAGCTGCTGCGCGCTTTCGGGATCGGCGATGGGTAGCAGCCGTCCCGCCGCGTCCAGCCGCGGAGTGGTCGGCAGATTATGGTCGGGCACCGCCAGCGTCAGTTCGGGACGGCGGACCTTGCGACCGGCCGCGCGTAGCCCCTCAAAGGCCTGCGGGCTCGTCACCTCATGGACGAGGTGGCGGTCGATATAGATGAGGCAGGTGCCATCGGGCCGCCGTTCGACAACGTGCGCGGCCCAGATCTTCTCGTACAGAGTCTGGGGTCGTTGGGCCATGATGCGGGCGCTGTTATCCGAAAAGATGCGCGACGCAAAGGTGTGGCGCAATGTTATTTCGCTTGTGGGTGCAGATTCCCGTGGCCTTCGACTTCGCTCAGGCTGAACGGAGCGAGGGAAGAGGCCCTCCACCACCGCCGTTCAGCCTGAGCGAAGTCGAAGGCCACGCCCACCCCCTATCCTTGCGCGCGATAATCCGCCGTCACCGCACCGCACCCGGCCAGCTCGATCTCATGATCCGGATCGCGCCACGTCTCCGCCAGCGCCTGCGCCTTCCAGTCGCGCATCGCTGGATGCGCCAGCACCGTCTCGACCCAGGCGCCCCCCGCCGCGCCGACATCGATCCCATAAGTTCGCACCCGAAACGCCACGGGCGCATAGAAGGCGTCGACCGCCGAAAACCGCTCGCCAGCCAGCCAGGGGCCGCCAAAACGCGAAAGCCCCTCGCCCCATAATTCGATCAACCGCGCGACGTCGCCATCGAGTCGGGCCGATGGCGGCCTGGCATCCACGCGCACCCCGACATTCATCGTCCGCTCGGCCCGCAGCGCGCCGAAGCCGCCATGCATCTCGGCCACCGCGCACATCGCCCAAGCGCGCGCCGCCTCGTCCTCGGGCCAGACGCCGGGATGCCGCTCGGCCAGGTAAAGCGCGATGCCCAGCGAGTCCCACACCATCCGATCGCCGTCGCGAAGCACCGGCACCTGCCCGGTCGGGGAAAAGGCGCGGAACGCCGCATAATTCTCCGCCGCCTGAAACGGTTCGATCCGGTCGACGAAATCGATCCCCAGCGCCTTCATCAGCAGCCAGGGTCGCAGCGACCAGCTCGAATAATTCCGGTTCGCGGTGATCAGCGTATAGGCCATCGCGTTCAGCGTTCGAACCGGGCCGTCGTCTTGGCGGCGATCTCGTCCGCCGTGACGCCCGGCGCGCACTCGATCAGGCGGAAGGCGCTGTCATGGTCGGGCCGCTGGAAGACGGCCAGATCGGTGACGATCATGTCCACCACATTGCGCCCGGTCAGCGGCAGGGTGCAGGCGGGGATGAATTTCGGGCTGCCGTCCTTGGCATTATGCTCCATGACGACGATGATCTTCTTGACGCCCGCGACAAGGTCCATCGCGCCGCCCATGCCCTTGATCATCTTGCCGGGGATCATCCAGTTGGCGATGTCGCCGCCCTCCGACACCTCCATCGCGCCCAGCACGGTCAGGTCGATATGCCCGCCGCGGATCATCGCGAAGCTGTCGGCGGACGAGAAATAGACCGAATGCGGCAGTTCGCTGATCGTCTGCTTGCCCGCGTTGATCAGGTCAGGGTCGACCTCATCGTCATAGGGAAAGGGGCCGATGCCCAGCATCCCGTTTTCGGATTGCAGCGTCACTTCAACGCCTTGCGGGATATGATTGGCCACCAGTGTCGGAATGCCGATGCCCAGATTGACGTAGAAGCCGTCCTTCAGTTCCTTGGCCGCACGGGCAGCCATTTCGTCGCGGGTCCAGGCCATCATTATTCTCCCATCGGGTGCCACCGCCGGTCGGCGGGGAAGATGTCGTCCGCGCTACCCTTCAGCGCCTTGCCATAGACGGGGTTCGGGAAGACGAACCAGCCGCGCCCCCACAAGGCGGCGATGCGCGGGGCGTCCGCACGGGCGCGACGCTGGGCCACGCTGCCAGCTTCGTTGAACAAGTCGCTGAAATCGCCCAGTTGATCCCCGCCCATCGCGATCACGCAATAACGGTCGGCGATCCGTCGACGCCGGGCGTCCTTGCCGTCGCCGGTATCGGTATCGGTCCGCACGAACAGCGTATCGCCATGCACCGCCGGGCCCAGCCCCGCCGCATCGATCGCGCGCGCCGCGCCCGCCGCATCGTCGCGGTTGGTGTTGAAGATCACGGTCACGCCCATCGCGCGCAGATCGGCAATCGCCGCCGTCGCGCCGGGGGTCGGCAGGACGGCGCGGCCATCGCTTTTCTCCCAGGCGCTCCAGCGGCCGGGAAAGGCGCGGTCGGCGCGGCCGGTCAGATCGTCCTGCTCGAAACCCAGGTTCAGGAGGACGGTTTCGTCGACGTCGAACACCGCCGCCGGGTGCTTGCCCGCACAGGACAGGAACCGCGGATCGTCTAGGGTCGCGCCCTCTTGGAGCACCACGCTGTCGCGCGGGGGGCGGCGGATCTGGTCGGCGGCATAGGTGACGAGCGCGTTCCACGCCTGGCGCGAGATCGCGTCCGCCTCGGCCGAGCCGTAGAGATATTGCATCCCGGCGAGCTTGGGGTTCGCCGCCGCCGGGGGTGGAGGGGCGGGACTGGTGTTGCCGACCGCGACGACGCAGCCGGACAGGGACAGGGCGGCGGCGAGGGTCAGGGCCAGCCTCAAGCCGGGTAGCCCTCCCCCAACCCCTACCGCTTGCGGGAGGGGAGAGGTTGCGGGACGACCGACACGGTTCAACATCAGACGTTTCATGAACTCCCCCTCCGCCAGATACGCTCCCCCTCCCGCAGGCGGGAGGGGCCTGCCCCAACCATCAAGCCCGCTCGCGGACCGTCCGAAACTCGATCTTCTTGTCGTAGGGCGCGCCGACGATCATCCGCTTCACATAGATGCCCGGCAGATGGATCTGGTCGGGATCGAGGCTTCCCACCGGCACGACCTCCTCGACCTCGGCGACACAGATCTTGCCCGCCGTCGCCATCGGCTGGTTGAAGTTGCGCGCGGTCTTGCGGAAGATCAGGTTCCCGGCCTCGTCGGCCTTCCACCCCTTGATGATCGACAGGTCGGCGCGGATGCCGCGTTCGAGGATATAGTCCTCACCGTCGAAGCTCTTCACTTCCTTGCCCTCCGCCACCTTCGTGCCGACGCCGGTCTTGGTATAGAAGCCGGGGATGCCCGCGCCCCCTGCCCGGCACCGTTCGGCGAGCGTGCCCTGCGGACAAAATTCGACCTCCAGCTCGCCGCTGAGATATTGCCGCTCGAACTCCTTGTTCTCGCCGACATAGGAGGAGATCATCTTCCTGACCTGATGCGAGCGGAGCAGCTTGCCCAGCCCCACGCCGTCGATCCCGGCATTGTTGCTGGCGATGGTCAGGTCTTTGGTCCCCGCCGCCTCGATCGCGTCGATCAGCCGCTCCGGGATGCCGCACAGGCCAAAGCCCCCCGCGCAGATCGTCATGCCGTCGAACAACAAGCCGTCGAGCGCGTGGGCCGCGTCGCGATAAAGCTTCTGCATGGGCGTCCTCCCTATGATGGACGGAGCGTTAGGCGGAGCGGTGGAGCCCGGTCAACCCGGCGTTTGCGCTTTGCGAAGCAGCGGGTCTAGGCTGGGCGCCATGACCCAGATCACCGGCGGACGCCTGCTTGTCGATGCGCTTCTCGAACAGGGGTGCGACCGTATCTTCACCGTGCCGGGCGAGAGCTTCCTGGCGGTGCTCGACGCGCTGCACGACACGCCCGCCATCGATCTGGTGACGTGTCGGCAGGAAGGCGGCGTGACCTTCATGGCCTGTGCCGACGGCACGCTGACCGGGCGGCCGGGCATCGCCTTCGTGACGCGCGGACCGGGGGCGACCAATGCGGCGATCGGCGTCCATGTCGCACGACAGGATTCGCGGCCGATGATCCTGTTCATCGGCGATGTCGACCGGGGCACCCGCGACCGCGAAGCCTTTCAGGAGGTGGATTTCCAGGCGATGTTCGCGCCGCTCGCCAAATGGGCGGCTCGTATCGACGATGCCGCGCGCATCCCCGAATATGTCGCCCGCGCCTATGCCACCGCGATGAGCGGACGGCCCGGCCCGGTGGTGCTGGCGCTGCCCGAGGACATGCTGTGCGACCTGGTCGAAGGCCATGCCCGCCCCCGTATCGAACGCCCGGCGCAGGATGTGCGGATCGAGGACGTCATGGCCGTGCAGGCGCTGATCGAAAAGGCCGAGCGCCCGGTGGCGATCATCGGCGGCGCGCACTGGAATGACGACGCGGTGGCGCTGGCCGGGTCATGGGGCGAGGCGGCGGGCATTCCGCTGGTCGCGGCCTTCCGCCGTCAGGATGCGGTGTCGGCGACCTGCCCGGTCTATGCGGGCAATCTGGGCTATGGCCCCAATCCGGCGCTGGTCGCGCGGGTGAAGGCGGCCGATCTGCTGATCGTGCTGGGCGCGCGGCTGGGGGAAGCGACGACCGATGGCTATAGCCTGATCACCCCCGACCATCCGGGGCAGGTTTTGGTCCATATCCATCCCGACCCGGAGGAACTGCACAGCACCTATCGCACCGATCTGGCCCTGTGCTGTGACGTGGACCGCGCGCTGGGGATGCTGGAATTGCTGGCGACACAGGCCGCCACGCCGCATCCCTCCGGGGCCGAAGCCCATGCCGCCTATCGCGCCTGGTCCGACCCGGCTCCGCGCGAGGGCGTGACGCTCGACCTCGGCCAGTGCGTCGCGGCGATGCGCGAGGCGCTTCCCGCCGACTCGATCCTCTGCAACGGCGCGGGCAATTATTCGGGCTGGTGGCATCGCTATTGGCGGTACGAGCCGGGGTGCCAGCTTGCCCCGACCTGCGGCGCGATGGGCTATGGCGTGCCCGCCGCCACCGCCGCCGGGCTGCGTCATCCGGACCGGACGGTCGTCGCCCTGGCGGGCGATGGATGTTTCCTGATGAACGGACAGGAACTGGCGACCGCCGTCCAGCATGGCGTGTCGATGCTGGTGATCGTGGTCGACAATGGCGGCTATGGCACGATCCGGATGCATCAGGAGCGCGAATATCCCGGCCGCGTGGCGGGAACCCGGCTCGGCAATCCCGACTTCGCCGCGCTTGCCCGTGCCTATGGCGGCTGGAGCGAGACGGTGACCCGAACCGAGGATTTCGCCCCCGCGCTGTCGCGCGCGATGGCGGAGCCGGGAGTGCGGCTGCTCCACCTGAAGACCGATATCGAGATCATCACCCCCGCCACCACCCTGTCGCGAATCGCCGGGCGTTAGGTCAGGCGTCATCTGCCTTCCGCCCCGGTCCTCGCCGGGGCGGCAAGCAAAGGACGCGAAAGCCCCATTCCAACACCCGTAAGACGATCCAAACAACGCCGCCACGGCATGCCGAACTTCACCCGATCGTCCCCCAGGCAAAACAAAACCGCCCCGGCGTGAGCCGAGGCGGTGAGTTTCGTTGCTGATTGCTTTAGTCAGAAGCGAATAGCAGGATCAGATGTTGTCGCCAAGCGCGCCCTTCACCGATCCCTTGACCTGCTGGCCCTTGCCTTCGACCTGCTGGGCCTGACCCTCCGCCTTCAGATCGGCGTCATGGTTGTGCTCGCCCAGAGCTTCCTTGGCCTTGCCAACCAGTTCGTTGACGTTGCCCTTGATCTTGTCGGTCAGCTCACCCATCGGGGCCTCCATTTACTGGGGATTGTCACATCCCGTTGAACACTCGGAGATAGAACCCTTTGTTACGCGGCAAGTTCCCTGAAATTAATGTCAGATAAGCCCGGCGAGCGGGCTCGAGGGATCGGCATAGCGGCGCTGCCCCATCCGTCCGGCGCGGTAGGCCATGCGCCCCGCCTCGACGGCCGCCTTCATCGCGCGGGCCATCAGCACCGGGTCCTTGGCCTCGGCGATCGCCGTGTTCATCAGCACGCCGTCGCAGCCCAGTTCCATCGCCACCGACGCCTCGGACGCGGTGCCGACCCCGGCATCGACCAGCACCGGAACTTTGGCCCCCTCGACGATCAGGCGGATAGTCACCTTGTTCTGGATGCCCAGCCCCGAGCCGATCGGCGCGCCCAGCGGCATGATCGCCACCGCGCCGACATCCTCCAGCCGCCGGGCCGCGATGGGATCGTCGACGCAGTACACCATCGGCTTGAAGCCTTCCTTGGCCAGGATCTCGGTCGCGCGCAGCGTCTCGACCATGTCCGGATAGAGCGTCCTCGCCTCGCCCAGCACCTCCAGCTTGACCAGGTCCCAGCCGCCCGCCTCGCGCGCCAGCCGCAGCGTGCGGATCGCGTCCTCGGCGGTGAAGCAGCCCGCCGTGTTGGGCAGATAGGTGATCTTCTTCGGGTCGATGAAGTCGGTCAGCATCGGCGCATTGCGATCCGACACGTTGACGCGGCGCACCGCCACGGTGACGATCTCCGCGCCCGAGGCTTCGACCGCCGCCGCATTCTGCGCGAAGTCCTTATACTTGCCGGTGCCGACGATCAGGCGCGAGCGGAAACGCTGCCCCGCGACTTCCCACGAATCGTCCTCGACGACGGGCGCGACATGATCGCCGCCGCCGACGAAGTGCACGATCTCGATCTCGTCGCCGTCCTCGACCTCGACCTGCGCCAGCGTCGAGCGCGGCACGACCTCCAGATTGCGCTCCACCGCCACTTTTTCGGGCACCAGCCCCAGCTGGCTCGCCAGATCGGCCAGCGACAGGCCCGCCTTTACCCGCTTATGCTCGCCATTCACGGTGATCGTCACGGTTCCATCGGTATGGGGCATATCTGTGTCACTTACCATGCAAGTCGCTGCCCGCTCGACGTGGGATAGGGCATGCGGTTAAGGAAGGCCCTCGATCTAGGCCCGGCCATTCCGAGCCGCAACCATGGGAGTGCGGATGTCCGCGACCGTTTATGTCCTCAACGGGCCGAACCTGAACCTGCTCGGCCTGCGCGAGCCGCATATCTATGGCCATGACACGCTGGACGATATTGCGGGGATGCTGGAGGATCGGGCCCGCGAGCTCGATCTGGCGATCGACATGCGCCAGTCCAACCATGAAGGCCATCTGATCGACTGGCTGCACGAGGCCCAGGCCTATGAGGCCAAGGCCGTGCTGCTCAATGCCGGGGGCTTCACCCATACGTCGATCGCGATCCATGACGCGATCAAGTCGGTGACGACCCCGGTGATCGAGGTTCACCTATCCAACCCTCATGCACGGGAGCCATTCCGTCATGAGAGCTTCATCGGGCGTGCCGCAAAAGGCACAATCGCGGGTTTTGGCGCGCATTCCTATCTGCTCGCGCTTGAAGCCGCGGCCCGGTTCTGACAGGAGCGCTGCCCATGACCGAAAAGACTGAACAAGCGATGAAGGTCGATGTCGACCTCGTCCGTCAGCTCGCCGAGCTGCTCGACGCCACCGCCCTGACCGAGATCGAGGTCGAGCATGGCGACCGCAAGATCCGCGTCGCGCGCAAGGCCGCGGCCGTCGCCCAGATGGGCTATGCGCCGGCGCCCGCGCCCGTCGCTGCCCCGGCCGCCGCGCCCGTCGTCGCCGCCGCACCCGCAGAGGTCGGCGCCTCGGCCCCGGCCGTCTCGGCCAATGCGGTGAAGTCGCCGATGGTCGGCACCGTCTATCTGTCGGCCGAGCCGGGCGCCAAGCCCTTCGCCTCGGTCGGGCAGAAGGTCGCCGCGGGCGACACGCTGCTGATCGTGGAAGCGATGAAGGTGATGAACCCGATCACCGCGACGTCGGCGGGCACCGTCACCGCCGTCCTGGTCGAGAACGGCCAGCCGGTCGAGTTCGACCAGCCCCTGGTCGTCGTCGAGTAAGCCGCCTTGGCGCAGATCAAGAAACTCCTGATCGCCAATCGCGGTGAGATTGCGCTTCGCATCCACCGCGCCTGTCACGAGATGGGGATCGAGACCGTCGCCGTGCACTCCACGGCCGACGCCGATGCCATGCATGTGCGCCTCGCCGACCAGGCGGTGTGCATCGGCCCGCCCTCTGCGACGGACAGCTATCTCAACATCCCGAACATCATCTCGGCGGCCGAGATTTCGGGCGCGGATGCGATCCACCCCGGCTATGGCTTCCTGTCGGAGAACGCCAAGTTCGCCGAGATCGTCGAGGCGCACGGCCTGATCTTCGTCGGCCCCAAGCCCGAGCATATCCGGGTGATGGGCGACAAGGTGGAGGCCAAGCGCACCGCCGGCGCGCTCGGCCTGCCGCTCGTCCCCGGCTCGGACGGCGCGATCTCGGATCTGGATACGGCCAAGGCCCTCGCGGCCGAGATCGGCTATCCGGTGATCATCAAGGCGGCCAGCGGCGGCGGCGGTCGCGGCATGAAGGTCGTGCCCTCCGAAGACCAGCTCGAAACGCTGATGCAGCAGGCGGGCACCGAGGCGAAGGCCGCGTTCGGCGACGCCACCGTCTATATGGAAAAATATCTGGGCAACCCCCGGCATATCGAATTCCAGGTGTTCGGCGACGGCAACGGCAATGCGATCCATCTGGGCGAGCGCGACTGCTCGCTCCAGCGCCGCCACCAGAAGGTGCTGGAGGAAGCCCCCTCGCCGATCATCTCGGCCGAGGAGCGTGCGCGCATGGGCGGCGTGGTCGCCAAGGCGATGGCCGATATGGGCTATCGCGGGGCGGGCACGATCGAGTTCCTGTGGGAAAATGGCGAGTTCTATTTCATCGAAATGAACACCCGCCTGCAGGTCGAGCATCCCGTGACCGAGATGATCACCGGCCTGGACCTGGTGCGCGAGCAGATCCGCGTCGCCGAGGGACATCCGCTGACCCTGCGCCAGGAAGACGTGCAGTTCCGTGGCCACGCCATCGAATGCCGCATCAACGCCGAGGATCCGCGCACCTTCGCCCCCTCGCCGGGCACGGTGAAGATGTATCACGCGCCGGGCGGCATGCATGTCCGCGTCGATAGCGGGCTGTATCAGGGCTATAAGGTCCCGCCCTATTACGACAGCATGATCGCCAAGCTGATCGTGTACGGCACGACCCGCGAAGGCGCGCTGCGCCGCCTGCGCCGGGCGCTGGAGGAATTCGTGATCGAGGGGATGAAGACCACCATCCCGCTCCACCAGTCGCTGCTGGACGATCCCGAATTCCAGAAGGGCGACTATACGATCAAGTGGCTGGAGGAGTGGCTGGCCAAGCAGGCCTGACCCCTTCCCATTCCATGTTCGATCAGGGGCGCTCGGTCACAGGACCGGGCGCCTTTTTGTTTTCCCGATCAATGAAGGACGGTCGACCAGTGCAAGGCCTGGCCCGGCGACCATTTCACCACCGCCGTCGCCCGCGCGCTCAAGCGGATGCCGGTCGCCGCAAAGCACTAAGCCGATTTCCGCGCGGGGCGGACCCCCTGCCCGTCCCGCTCTTTCCGGTTACGAGAGCCTTGGCTTTCACCGCTGCGGAGCGCATAAGCCGCTCATGGCCATTCGGGCGACCATCTATCACAATCCGCGATGCTCCAAATCGCGCGAGGCGCTGGCCCTGCTGAACGACGCCGGTGCCGATGTGACGGTGGTCGAATATCTCAAGTCGCCGCCCTCCGTCGAAGAACTCGCGCGCCTCTATGCCAAGGCTGGCCTGGCGCCGCGCGACGGGCTTCGCAAGGCGGAGGCCGAAGCGAAGGCGCTCGCACAGGCGGACGACGCCACCGTGCTGGCGGCGATGGCCGCCAATCCCATCCTGATCGAGCGGCCGCTGGTGGAGACGCCCAAGGGCGTGGTCATCGGCCGCCCGCCCGAAGCCGTGCGGGGCATCCTGTGATTGCTGCCCATTATTTGAGCAGCATCCATCCTTCTGCCCGCTTTTCGGGCGCAAATCTGACCATTTTCTTACCCTCCCAGGAGGGGAAGCCAGTTGGCACGATCTCTGCAACGCGTGAGATCGGGCGAGGGTTCGAACATCATCGGGGACAGTCAGGCTCGTGAAAAAGATTGAGGCGATCATCAAGCCGTTCAAGCTCGATGAGGTGAAGGAGGCGCTGCACGAAATCGGCGTGTCCGGCATCACCGTCACCGAGGCGAAGGGTTTCGGCCGCCAGAAGGGACATACCGAGCTCTATCGCGGTGCCGAATATGTCGTCGACTTCCTGCCGAAGGTAAAGCTGGAGGTGGTCGTCGAGGACGGTCTGGCCGAGCGCGTGGTGGAGGCGATCGCCGCCGCCGCGCAGACCGGCCGGATCGGCGACGGCAAGATCTTCGTGATCCCGGTCGAAACGGCGCTGCGCATCCGCACGGGTGAGCGCGACGACGCGGCGATCTGACGCACCCGACACTCATCCGTCACCGGGCTGACATTCGGCCCGGCTAAACACGTATCACCGGCCCCGGCCTTTCGCCGGAGGGCGGCCAAGCAGAGAGAGAACGGCACATGGCGAATACGGCCAGCGACATCCTGAAGAAGATCAAGGACGAAGAGATCGAGTGGATCGACCTGCGCTTCACCGATCCCAAGGGCAAGTGGCAGCACCTGACCATGGTCGCCTCGATCCTGGGTGAGGATGAGCTGACCGACGGCCTGATGTTCGACGGCTCCTCGATCGAGGGCTGGAAGGCGATCAACGAGTCGGACATGGTCCTCAAGCCCGACCTCGACGCCGTGTACACCGATCCGTTCTCGGCCACCCCGATGCTGATCGTGTTCTGCGACATCGTCGAGCCGTCGACCGGCGAGCTGTACGCCCGCGATCCGCGCTCGACCGCCAAGCGCGCCGAGGCGTTCGTGAAGACCACCGGCATCGGCGACACCGTCTATGTCGGCCCGGAAGCCGAATTCTTCATGTTCGACGACGTGCAGTTCGACACGAACTATTCGTCCTCCTATTTCAAGATCGACGATATCGAGCTGCCGACCAACACCGGCCGCGAATATGAGGGCGGCAATCTCGGCCACCGTCCGCGCGCCAAGGGCGGCTATTTCCCCGTCGCGCCGGTCGACTCGGCCGTCGACATCCGCGGCGAGATGGTCACCACCATGCTCGAAATGGGCCTGCCCTGCGACAAGCACCACCACGAGGTCGCCGCCGCGCAGCACGAGCTGGGCCTGACCTTCGGCACGCTGACCCAGACCGCCGACCGCATGCAGATCTACAAGTATGTCGTGCATCAGGTCGCCCATGCGTACGGCAAGACCGCGACCTTCATGCCCAAGCCGATCAAGGAAGATAACGGCTCGGGCATGCACACCCACTTCTCGATCTGGGAAGGCAAGAACCCGCTGTTCGCCGGCAATGGCTATGCGGGTCTGTCGGAAATGTGCCTGTACTTCATCGGCGGCATCATCAAGCACGCCAAGGCGGTGAACGCCTTCACCAACCCGACCACCAACAGCTACAAGCGCCTGGTGCCGGGTTACGAAGCGCCGGTGCTGCTCGCTTACTCGGCGCGCAACCGCTCGGCTTCGTGCCGCATCCCCTACGGCACCGGTCCGAAGTCGAAGCGCGTCGAAGTGCGCTTCCCCGACGCGCTGGCGAACCCGTATCTCGCCTATGCGGCGCTGCTGATGGCGGGTCTGGACGGTATCCAGAACAAGATCCATCCGGGCGAGGCGATGGACAAGAACCTGTACGACCTGCCGCCCGCCGAGCTGGCCCAGGTCCCCACGGTCGCCGGTTCGCTCCGCGAAGCGCTCGACTCGCTGGCCGCCGATCACGACTTCCTGCTGAAGGGCGACGTGTTCACCAAGGACCAGATCGAAAGCTATATCGAGCTGAAGATGAGCGAAGTGATGCGCTGGGAAATGACCCCCAGCCCGGTCGAATACGACATGTACTACAGCGGCTGATTCAGCCCCTGCACGATGTCACTATGGGGAAAGGGGCCGCAAGGCCCCTTTCTTTTTGGGACGACGGCCGCCGATGCGCCCGTGAGGTACGGATGACGTCAAAGCTCTTGGACTGACGGAAGGACGACACTCGCCGTCCTCCGCAAATAGAGCAGGATGACATGAGTACCTGCCCCCTGCCCTTCGGGGGCAATGGACTCAGCCGGGGAAGACGGAGGAATAGGCGGATCGAATGTCGGTCCGAGCATCACACAGGGCGGGCTTCCCCGACCGTATAGACCCGCAGATCGCGCTCGCCGATGCCGAATGCCGGCCATGCCGCCCGCCATTCGGTGATATGCGGCGACGCGAAATGCGCATCCAGCGCCGCCTGATCGGCCCATATCTCCTTCACATGGATGAGGCCGGGGTCGAGCACGTCCTCGGCATAGCCATATTCCAGGCATCCCGGCTCGGCGCGGCTGGCCTCGACCATGCGTCGCATGACGGGGCGGGCGGCGTCCAGATTGTCCGGCGGCAACCGCGCCGTGCCGACGATCAGCAGCCTGTCGCTCACGGCGTCACCGACACCCGCTTGGCCGACAGGATCTTGACTGGTGCCGCCAGCATCTCGCCCTTGAACGGCCCCTTGGCGGCGGCGGTCTGCGCATCGAGGATCTTGTGGATCACGTCCATCCCCTCGACCACATGACCAAAGGCGGCATAGCCCAGATTGTCGCCGGGCTTGGAGGGATCGGCATCGAGCGAGGGCTGCGCGCCCACCATGATGGTGAAGTCGCCCCGCGCGCTGCCCGGCGCCAGCCGCGCGATCGAGATGGTGCCGTCCAGATGCTTCAGGCCGGTCTTCGTCGTCGGCTCATGCGCGATCGGGGGCAGGATGCGCTTGGGCTCGTTCTGGATGCCGAACTGGACGAAGCCGAAATCGGGCGCGACGCGGACCGAGCGATAGAAGGTCACGCCGTCCAGCCGGTGCTGGTCGACATAGCGCAGGAAATTGGCGGTGGTGATCGGCGCATGGGTGCGATCGAGGTCGAGGACGACCGGCCCCAGGCTGGTCTGCATCGCGACCCGGACCATGACGGGCTTGGGGGCCTCGACCGTGGCCGGTGCCGTCGGCGTGGCGGGCGCGGCCTGAATGGCCAGCAGGGCGAGCGGGAGGAGCGCAATCATATGGGTCTCCGATGGGCGATTTCAGCCAGCTTAACGGGAATGTCGGACGAGGAATATTCCTGGCGCTTCGACTTTGGTCAGGGGATCAGCACCGTGCTGCCCACCGTCTCGCCCGCCTCGATCGCGCGGTGTGCCTCGGCCGCGTCGGTCAGTGCGAAGCTCTGGCCGATTTCAGGCGTGATCGCGCCTTTCTCCAGCATCGCGAAGACCCGCGCGATCAGCCGCCGCTTGTCCCCGGCGGTCACCGCATAATCGAACAGCGTCGGCCGCGTGACGAACAGCGAGCCCTTGGCCGCCAATAGGCCCAGATGGACCCCGTCAACCGGCCCCGAGGCATTGCCGAAGCTGACCACCAGCCCGCGCCGCGCCATGCTGTCGAGCGAGGCGCCCCAGGTCGCCTTGCCCACGCCGTCCAGCGCCACCGGCACGCCCTGGCCCTGCGTGATCTCGCGAACCCGGGCGGCGACATCCTCGGTCCGGTTCAGGATGACGTGATCGGCCCCGGCGGCGCGCGCCTTTTCGGCCTTCGCCTCGCTGCCCACCGTGGCGATGACGGTCGCGCCGATCGCCTTCAGCCAGCCGACCGCCAGATGCCCGACCCCGCCCGCCGCCGCATGGACCAGCACGGGCCAGCCCGGCTGGACGGCGGCGCAATCCTCGATCAGGAACGCGGTCGTCGCGCCTTTGAGCAGGATCGCCGCGGCCGTGCGATCATCCACCTTGTCGGGCAAGGGCACCAGCAGATCGGCCGCGACATTGCGGGCCGTCGCATAGGCGCCGCGCGCCGGGCCGAATACGCCGACGCGGTCGCCCACCGCGAAATCGGTCACGCCCTCGCCCAGCGCCTCGACCACGCCCGCCGCCTCCGAGCCCAGCCCGCCCGGCAGGTCGATGGGATAGAGCCCGCTGCGGTGATAGGTGTCGATATAGTTCAGGCCGACCGCATGGTGACGCATGCGCACCTCGCCGGGACCGGGCGGGGGCAGTTCGTGCTCGCGCCACCGGATCACCTCGGGGCCGCCGGTCTTGTCGATGAACGCGGTCTTTTCCATGGGGTTCAGGCTCCTGTTCGACATGGTGGCAAGCGCAACGCCTCAATAATCCTTCGAGATGCGCACGTTCAGGCTCTGCCGCCCCAGCGTCGAGATGCTGGAGAGCAGCGACAGCCAGCGGGTGACCTGGAATTCGACCTGGGTCGCGGAATAACCCTGACCGTCGGTCACGATCTCGGCATAGAGGCGCCGGGTGATATATTTGCCCGCCGCCACCGACGTGCCGCGCCCCAGCTGCACATCGGCGGGCAGCACGCGCAGTCGGTCGAGCCCCGCCGCCCGGCGCACCGCGTTGATCGGGTTCAGCCCGCCCCCGCCATCCTGAAGCGCGGCGACGGCGGCGGCCAGCTGCAACGCCTCGGGCGCGGACAGCTTGGCGATCGAGGTGCCGAACAACAGGCGCGACAACAGCTCGTCATTGGGAAGCGCGGGGGTGCTGGAAAAGCCGATCTCGGGCTTCAGCGCGGTGCCGGTGACGCGGATCGAGGCGCTCAGCCCCTGGACATTGGCATTGGCGGCGATGTCGAGCGCGGGGTTGGCGGGCACCTCGCCGCCGAAGCGGATGATGCCGCGCGCCAGATCGAACTCGCGGCCCGCAAAGTCGTAATCGCCGCGGATCAGCGTCGCCTGTCCGGTGATTGCGGGATTGTCGGGCGTGCCGCCGATCTTCAGGTCCGCCGACCATTCGCTGTTGAGGCCCAGCCCGGAGACGATCAACCCGCCAGAGGCGCGCGCGCGGACGTCCAGCGTCCAGGGCTTGCGCGGAGCATCGTCCTCCTCGCCGCCGCCGGGAACGTTGATCTCGCGGATGTTGAGCTGCGGCACCGCCGTCGCGGCGGAGGCGCGACCCAGGCGATAACGGCTGCTGTCGAGGACCACGTCGCCCGCGATCGTGCCGCCCGTCCCGTCCGAATGGAAGGTCAGCGGCCCGGTCACCGTCGCGGAGATATCGTCGCGCGCGATCATCGCGGCGCGGCTCGCCTGGAGCGAGAGGTCGAGGCCGATGCCATGGGCGGCGGCGAAGTCGAACTGGCCGTTGCCGCTGACCCGTCCCTCGCGCCCCGCCTGTGCGGCGAACCGGTCGATCACCAGCCGCGATCCGCCGAACCGGCCGCTGGCCTGGACGTCGGTCAGGACGGTGCCGGTCGTCGCGCTTTCGATCCGCGCGCCGGTCGCGCGCACCGCCCCCCGGATGACCGGCTGGCGAAGCGAGCCGCCGACATCCGCGCCGATCGCCACCGGCCCCGACAGATCGAACAGCTCGACCCCGGTCAGCCGCCACAGCGTATCGGCGGGCCCGGCATAGCGTAGCTGCGCGATCAGCCGCCCGGTCTGCATCCGGCTGGCCCAATCGCCCTGTCCGGCGGGCACCAGCAGCGCCTGGCCGCGCCCGACGATCCGCCCGCCCGATGCCATGACCGCGCGCACGCCCAGCCGGTCGGCGGACAGCACCCCCGCCACCCCCATGTCGATCGGTCGCGAATTGAGCACCAGACCCGCGCGTGTCAGCCCGCGAATGGTCAGGTCGACCTTGCCGGTCGGCGCCCCGCCCGCCCGGCGCAGGGTCAGCGTCCCGCTGGCGCTGCCCCCCAGCCCCAGGCCCGGATAACCGATGTCGAGCACGGCCAGCGGCATCCGGGACAGCCCCGCCTGCACCTCCACGCCATCGGCGTCGAGCCGCCCGGCCAGCTTCGCCTCGCCCCCCGCAAAGGCGAGGCGCGTCGGCGCGAGGGTCCAGCTGTCGCCGTCGCGCGTGACCACGGCGGGCGACAGGAATTGCAGCGGACGCCGGTCGAGCGTGCCCTGCGCGGTCATCGACAGCCGTCCCGGCGTCACCTGCGTCACGGTCTGGATCGCGAAGGCGCGACCGCGCGACCCCGAAATGCCGACCCGCACCTCGCCCGTCCCGCCACGCAGTCGCGCGGTGCCGGTCATCTGCGCAATGTGGAAGGCGCCGTGCCGCACGCCCTGCGCACGCGCCGACGCCTCGACCGAGGCCCCGGCGGGATCGAGCAGCGCGATCAGGTCGAGCCGCCCCTGGCGGACCGCCACACCCGCGATCTGCGCCTGTCGTGCCGCCAGATGGGTCTCGATCCGCTGCACGCCATTGGCGGGCCGGAACAGCAATTCGCCCGACAGCCCGCCGCCCGCCACGCCCAGCTGTCCGACAAAGCCGCCCTGCGCCACGGTCAGCGCACCGGTCGCCCTGGCACCGGCAACCTCCAGCGGCTGGAACTGGATCACCGCATCCTGCCCGCGCGGCAACAGGATCGCGCCGGTCAGACGGAACGGGCCCAGGCGCGATCCGCCATCGGCGCGGACCGCAAAGCCCTGGTCGGTGGGGTCGAGATGCGCGCGGATATTGGCAAGGCCCAAGGCGGCATTGGGCTGGGCGAGGATCAGGTCCAGCGTCGGCCGGTCGATCCGCCCGTCCAGCGTCATCTGCACCGGGCCATAGCTACGCTGCCGCCCGCCGCCGACAAAGCGGAAGCTGCCGTCGGTCCGGCGGATCGCCTCGCCGGTCAGCCGGATATCCGGGCCGGTCAGCACCAGCCGATGGAAATGGAAGACGCCGTCCGGCCCACGCTCCAGATCGGTGGTCAGGCGCGGCAATCCGCCCGCCAGCGAACGCAGGAAGCTGTTGTCGAGGCGACGGACCTGCGCCTCGCCGCGCCCGACGATGCGCGTGCCATGGCCGCCCGCTCCCGGCACGGCGGTCAGCTTGGAGCGGACGTCGACGATGCCCAGGCCGGGGATCAGATAACGCTGCAACGCGCCGTCCAGCGCGACATCGTAGCGGCCGTTGGTCAGGTCGATCCGAAGGCCCAGCCGCCCCGCCAGCCTGTCCGAGCGCAGCGCGAGCCCCTGTCCGACGATCGCCCGCGGCGTGATGCGCAGGTCGCCCGCCACCGACAGGCGGCGCAATATGCCGCCCGCCGCCTCGCCGACCCCCGTCACCTGCGCGGCGGTGAAGCGGACCGGCAGGGTCAGCGGCCAGCCGCCGCTCAACCGCCCCCGCCCCTCGGCCAGCGCGCCGTCGAACCCCGTGCGATCGAACGAGAAGCGGGTCGCCGCCAGCCGATAGTCGAAGGCCGCCCGATCGAACGCGCCGTCCAGCCGCAGGCGCAGCGCGATCGCCTGTCCGCGCATATTGGCGAACAGCGCTTCGGGCCGGAGCAGGCGCGCCTCCACCCGCAGGCCGTCGAAACGGTTGCCGCCCAGATCGACCGTCCCCGTCGCCCGCGCCCGCAAGGCGGCCGAGCGCAGCGCCAGCGCGCCGGTCAGGCGGCGGTCGGCGAAATCGGCTTGCCCGGCCAGCGTCACGCGCGGCGCGGTCAGGCGCTGCAACCGTCCGCGCAGGATCAGCGAGGGGGTGAGATAGCCCGATAGGGCATAGCGCCCAGCCCGCGCCGACAGCGTCAGGTCGGCCGCGCGCCGCTGCGCGATCAGGCCATGCGCGCGCCCGTCCCAGCGGGTCCAGCTGCCCTTGCCCGCGACGTCGAGCGACACCGGCGCGCGCGCGCCCGACAGCCGCGACAACACGCCCCCGGCACGCCCGCGTGCCTGGACCGCCAGGTCGAACCGGTCGCGGTCGGGCTGCGCGTCCAGCCGCAGGCGAAGCCGGTCGCTGCCCGCCACCGCGCCGTCGAGCGCGACGAGCGCCCGGCCGTCGCGAATGTCCGCGCGCCCATCGATCCGCGCCACCCGCCGACGCCCCAGCACGGCGGGCGCGAGGACCAGCCGGTCGAGGTGAAGCCGGTCGATGCGGATATCGAAATCGGGCAGGATCGGCGTGTCGCGCCCGGTGCGGCGGGTGTGCGGCACAAGATAGAGCGTGGCGAGCGGCGCTTCGACCGCGCGGATGTCGAGCGCCCCCCGCGCCCAGTTCAACGGCCGCCAGTCCAGCCGCGCCCGCGGCACTCGGACCAGCAGGCCGTCCAGATCATAGACGCGCAGATCGACCAGCCGCATGTCCGAATAGAGCGACCCTTCGATCCGTCCGATCGAGAAGCGCAGGCCGGTCGGGGTGCGGATCGCCGCGATCCGGTCGGCGACCCAGCGATGACCGATCGCGGTATCGACGATCATCAGCGCGGCGCCGATCGTGGCCAGCACCAGCGCCATCAGGATCGCCAGCGCCCGACCCCAGCGGAACCGGCGCGCGGTCACCGGCGGATCGTCGGGCAGGTCCTTCTCCTCGTTCAAAATGCCTGCCCCAGCGAGACATAGACCGCGACCCGGCTATCCCCCTTTTGCGGGTTGAGCGGCGTGCCGAGATCGAGGCGGATCGGTCCGAAATTGGAGTAATAGCGCACCCCCAACCCGGTGCCGAAGCGCAGCCCGGTCAGGCGCGGCAGCGGCGAGGTCGCGATATTGCCCGCGTCGAGAAAGGGCACGATGCCGAAATTGCCGAACGCCCTGACCCGCGCCTCGATCGAGAATTCCGCCAGGCTGCGCCCGCCAATGGGGTCGTTATTGGCGTCGCGCGGCCCGATCGCCTGAAAGCCATAGCCGCGCACCGACGCGCCGCCGCCCGCGTAGAAACGCCGCGACGGCGCGATCTGGTCGCGCGGCGCGCCCAGAATCGTCCCCAGCCGGGTGCGCGCCGCCAGCACCACCCGGTCGCCGAGCGGGCGATAGATGCTGGCATCGACCTGGGTCCGCGCATAGCCGAACGCCGCCCCCTGCAACGACAATTCCGGGCTCAGCCGCCCGCCCAGCCGGAAGCCGCGCGTCGGGTTCAGCAGGTCGTCCGATCCGTCATAGTTGAGGCTGGTCGGCAACGCGCCGATAAAGAAGGTCCGCCGGCGCGGCTGGCCGGTCGACTCGATCACGTCGCGCTCGTCCGAGGTCAGCAGCTCGCCGCCCAGCGACCAGGTCCAGGTTTTCTGGAAGAAGATGTTGGTCTGCCGCTCCAGGCTGGCCGACAGCGACAGCGTCTTGGCCTCATAGGCGTCGCGCAGCAGATGCGCGGCGGCGAACTGCGCGGTCAGCACCCGGTCGCGGCCGTTGAAGTTGTTGCGCCGGAACACCACCGAGCCGAGCTGCTCGCGCGTGCCCAGCACGCTGCGCAGGGTCAGCGCGCCCTCGGGCGGGAAGAGGTTGCGATCGGTCCAGTTGATCGCCGCGCGCGCGCCCTCGCCGGTGCCATAGCCCAGCTCGCCCGCGATGGTATGCGACGGCGCGGGTTCCAGCGTGACCGCGACATTGACCGTCTCGGGCGTGTCGCCGGGCACCGGCTTGACCTGGACCGAGGAGACGAGCCCCGTCTGCACCAGCGCGCGGCGCAGATCGTCCAGCCCGGCCGAGTCATAGGGATCGCCGGGGCGGAAGCGCGCAATGTCCTGGACATGGTCGGCGTCGAACAGCCGGTCGCTGGTCGTGACGATCCGCCCGTAACGGCGCGGCGTGCCCGGTGCGATCGACAGGTCCAGCGTCGCGGTGCGCGCGGCGCGATCGACCACGATCTGCGGATCGCCGACCTTGGCGAAGGGAAAGCCCGCCTCGCCCACCGCCGCCTTCAGGGCCGCCTCGCCCGCGACGATGGTATCGGCGTCGACCGGATCGCCCGGCTTGATGCCGAACGCCCGCGTCAGCGGCGCGGCCTTGTCCCCCGCCTTCTGCACCCCGTCGAGCGTCACCCCGGCGAAACGGTACAGATTGCCCGGCGTCGCCTGCAGCAGCACGGTCGGCACCTCGCCGGGTTCGATCCGCGTCGCGACCTGCGCATCATAATAGCCCGCGCCGCGCAGCAAATTGGTCAGCAGCGCGGCATCCTCGCGCGCGCGCCGGTCGAGCTGCGCGGCGTTGGCGGGATCGCCGTCATTGGTGTGGAGGCTGGACAGCTCGTCGAACCGCTTGCGGAGCAGGTCCCCCGCGCCGTCGATCCCCTCGACCCGCCAGCGATAACGCCGCTCCGCCGCCGCATCGACCGTCGCCGCGATCGTCGCGGACGGATCGCCCGGCGCGGTCGACAGGTCGGGCCAGGCCACCCCGATCTCGGGCAGCGGCGCAAGCGGCGCGGACGGGTCGAGCATCGTCGGGTCGATGGCGTCCGGCGTCGTCTGCGCGGCAGGCGCGGTCGAGGACGGCGCGGGGCTGGTCCCGACCTGGACCGTCTGGGCACGCGCCTGGCCCGTCCAGGCGATTCCGCCCATTTCCATGGCAATATAAAGGATGGCGACCGAGCGGCGCGGCCGCCCGACGCGGACCATCATGGCCCAGTCCCTAGCCGCGACGGAGCGGCAGCGACACCCCCCGGCACGCTCGGTTGAACAGATTTGCCGCGCCGGACGTCGCGCGCCATGGTCCGCGTGCCGCCCGGCCCGCATCAATGAACGGTGCCGAACGCCTCTTCGCTGGACAACAGGCCGATCAGACGCTCGATCTGGCGCCAGCGGCAGAAATGGATGTGGTTGCCCAGGTCGCGGCTACGCCCCGCGCGTGCCGCCGCTTCTCCGCCCGCCAATTCGCCGAACGTCTCCATCATCTCCGCCGCAGTCGCCACATCGGTGTCGGTGACGAAGGGAGGAACCTGAAAGCCGCCGCCGCGATCGGGCATATACACTCCTGAACCGTGCCGTTTCGCTGGCGTCCCTAATCCGGATTTCCGTTTTTCGCCAGTCCCCTTGGCCTGTGCCGTACGCCCCGTCGCGGGACGGCTGGCCTCTCCCGGCGCTTCGTGCGAGGACGGTCGCCATGACCGATCCCCAGCGCCCTTCCGCCCCGCCGTCCCCGCCCCGCGCGTCGCGGCCGTCCGCGCCCGCAGGCGGGTTCTTCATCGCGGTCGGCGTGGTGGGCGGCATCCTGGCCGGGCTGGCGACGGGACAGGTGACGCTGGGCGTGCTGGCCGGACTGGGGTCCGGCATCCTCGTCGCGCTGCTGCTCTGGTGGCGGAGCCGCTGAGGCCATCAGCTGGGCAGGCGCATCTGCCACACCACCCGCCCGATCACCGTGATCGGCCCCTGCGGGACCGGCGGCGCGGCGGGATTGTCGCTTGAGGCGACCAGCCCCTCGGGCCCGGCACGGACGCGCTTGACCATCAACACCTCGCCGATGCGGATGATATAGAGGCCGCCCCGCGCGGGCGGGCGGACATCCTGCTGATCGACGACCAAGTGATCGCCGTCCATCAGCCCCGGCGCCATCGAGTCGCCCCGCACCCGGATGACCGAGGCGGCGCCCTCGTGCAGCCCCAGCCGCCGCGCCAACTGGCGATCGAGCGCCTCGACCCCGATCATCACCTCGTCATCCACGGTCGCCCCCGGCCCCGCCGAGGCCGCCACCGCGAGCCGCCGCACCAGCATCGGCCCGGCCTCCACCGACGCGCCCAGCCGGGTTTCGGGGATGCCGAAGAACTCGGCCAGCTGACGGCGATCGCCCTCGGCCAGCATGCGCGGCGACCCGCGATGGACGAACTGGTGGAGATAGGCCTCGTTGCGCCCCAGCATGCGCGACAGCGCGGCCAGGCTGACGCCCGCCTGCTCCGCCAGCGCCTGAAGCGTGGCCCTGATCTCCGATCCCGACATAGCCTCCGATATAGGCATAGGATTTTTCCTAGACAAGTTGGAAATTAGAACAGAACAAGAACGCCGGAGATTCGGACAATGGGAGAACGTCCATGGAATTGCTGGGGTTGATCGAACGCTATCTGAAGGCCAGCCACATGCCGGAAACCAAGTTCGGCCGCATGGCGGTCAACGATCCGCGACTGGTGGGCGACCTGCGACGCGGGCGAGAGCCGGGGCCGGAGATGGTCCAGCGCGTCCGCAGCTTCATCGCGGAGCATCGCGCATGATCGCGCTCGCCTGGTCGGCCCCCACCCGCCGCTCCGCCGGTCTGTGCCGCAGCCGTCCGCGCCCCGCCGATCGCGGCGAAAGGCTGGCCCACGTCCTTGCCGCCCATGCCGCGCAGGCAGGCTGTGTCGTCACGATCGCGGTCCAGGCGGTCGAGCCATGGTCGTCGGCGACATTCAGCGGATCGGTGGCGACCCTTTCGCTGGCCGCGCCCTCCTCCCCGGCCCTGGCCGCCTGGCTGGCCGATCTGGCGGAGGCGGATATTCCGCTGGGTCGCGATATCGTCGCCGATCTGTCGGTCAAACCGGCGGCGGAGGGGTGGCTGCTGCGCGTCCTGACCTGTGCGGATGCGGCAAACGGATGAACGGTCGGTCATTTTTCTGTTGATATGTTGTAACACTACGCTACCGACAGGGCTTCGCCAATCATCGGAGCCCTGTCCTTGCCCAAGTCCGTCCTGTTGTCCGGCCTGTCGGCCACCGCCGTCGCCGCCCTGTTCGCCCTTCCCGCCGCCGCGCAGACCGCAGGCCAGCCGACCAATCGCGGCCGCGAGATCGTGGTGACCGCGCCGGTCCAGCAGTCGGAAGCGGACGTGCTGTCGGGCACCTCGATCGTGACGGGCGAGGAACTGCAACGCTCGATCCGGCCGACCATCGGCGAGACGCTGGCCCGTCAACCGGGCGTGTCGGCCACCTCGTTCGGCCCCAACGCCTCGCGCCCGGTGCTGCGCGGCTTCCAGGGCGAGCGTATCCGCGTGCTGACCGACGGCATCGGATCGATCGACGTGTCGAACACCAGCGTCGACCATGCCGTCGTCATCAACCCGCTGCTCGCCGAGCGGATCGAGGTGCTGCGCGGCCCCTCCGCGCTGCTGTTCGGATCGTCGGCGGTGGGCGGCGTGGTCAACGTCATCGACACCCGCATCCCGCGCACCGTGCCCGAAAATGGCTATCGCCTGTCGGGCATGGCGACCTATGGCTCGGCCGCGACCGAACGGTCGGTGGCGGGCGCGACCGATGTCGCGGTGGGCAAGCAGTTCGTGGTCCACGCGGACGGTTCGTATCTGAAGACCGACGACCTGAAGATCGGCGGCTATGTCCTGTCTCCGCGCGCCCGCGCCGAGGCGCAGGCGGCGGCAGCGCAGGCCCCCCGCGACCCGCTCAACTTCGGCCGGCTCGCCAATCTTAGCGGTCGCCTGCCCAACACCGCCAGCGAGACCTGGACGGCGGGGGTCGGCGGTGCGCTGATCACCGATACGGGCTCGCTGGGCATCGCCTATAGCCATTATGACAGCCTGTACGGCGTGCCGATCCGCTATACCCTCACCCCCGGCGGCGAAAAGCCCGAGGCCCCGCGTCTCAGCCTCGTCCAGAACCGCCTCGACCTGCGCGGCGAGATCGAGACGGGCGGCGGCTTCCTCGACCGCATCCGCCTGCGCGCGGGCGCGGCGCAATATCGCCATTACGAGCTGGAGGAAGATGGCGGCATCGGCACCGCCTTCTACAACAAGGGCATCGAGAGCCGCCTGGAGCTGGTCCAGTCGAAGCGCGACGGCTGGCAGGGTGCCTCGGGCGTCCAGTTCTTCAACCGCGACTTCGACGTGCGCGGCGACGAGGCGTTCCTGCCGCGCAACAACACCGCGCAGGTCGGCCTGTTCACCCTGCAGCAGCTGGATCGCGGCGCCTTCAAGATGGAGGCGGGCGCCCGTTACGAGCATACCTCGCTGACCGCGCGCACCGCCGTCGCCGACAACCGCTTCTTCCGGGGCCAGCGCAGCTTCGACGCCTTTTCGGGCTCGGTCGGTGCCAGCTACGGCTTCGCGCCCGACTGGCGCGCGGGCCTGAACCTGTCGCGCACCGAACGCGCGCCGTCGGCCGAGGAACTGTTCGCCAACGGCCCGCACGCCGGGACCGAGGCCTATGAGCTGGGCAACCCCAATTTCAAGAAGGAAGCGAGCTGGGGCATCGAGGCCACCGTCCACGGCCATGGCGAGGGATATAGCTTCGACGCCTCGGCCTATTACAACCGCTTCTCCAACTATATCTATGACGCGCTGGTCACCCAGACCCCCTGCGTGGCGGCGGCGGCGCCTTCGGGCCGCACCGTCGACCTGCCCTGCTTCCAATATGCGCAGGCCGATGCCCGCTATTACGGGATCGAGGCGGAGGGATCGGTTCGCCTCGCGACGATCGGCACCTATGCGATCAGCGCCGACCTGCTGGGCGACTATGTCCATGCGCAGATCCTGAACACCGGCCCGGCCCCGCGCATCCCGCCGCTGCGGCTGCTCGGCGGGCTGGAAGCGCAGTCGGACCGGGTGAACGCCCGCGTCGAGGTGGAGCGCAGCTTCCGCCAGAGCCGCGTGCTGGGGCTGGAGACGCCGACCAACGGCTTCACGCTGGTCAACGCCTCGGTCCAGCTCAAGCCCTGGGGCGCGGTGAACCCGACGACGCTGACCCTGTCGGCCAACAACATCTTCGACGTCGACGCGCGCCGCCATGCCAGCGTGCTGAAGGACTTCGCGCCGCTGGCCGGTCGCGATCTGCGCGCGACGCTCAGCTTCAAGCTCTGACGCCCCCTCGAGCGTTCAGACCTGGGCCCTTCCCGTTCCGGCGGGAGGGGCCCTTTTTCATATCCCCGCCCGCCCCCGCCGGGGGTGGACAAACCAGGCCGCCTTCGGGAGAAGCGGGGGGATAAGGAGAGAAGACATGTCCCGAATGGGCAAGTTCGACTGGGCGGATCCGTTGCTGCTCGACGACCAGCTGACCGATGACGAACGGATGATCCGCGACACCGCGCGCGCCTATGCCGACGACCGGCTGGCGCCGCGCATCATCGACGCCTTCGCCAACGAGCATACCGATCCGGCGATCTTCCGCGAGATGGGCGAACTCGGGCTGCTCGGCCCCACCATCCCGGAGGAATTCGGCGGCGTCGGCGCATCCTATGTCGCCTATGGCCTGATCGCGCGCGAGGTGGAGCGGATCGACAGCGGCTATCGCTCGATGATGAGCGTGCAGTCCAGCCTCGTCATGTATCCGATCCATGCCTATGGCTCGGACGAACAGAAAAGCCGCTATCTGCCCAGGCTGGCGAGCGGCGAATGGATCGGCTGTTTCGGGCTGACCGAACCCGATGCGGGCTCCGATCCCGGCGGCATGCGCACCACCGCGAAGAAGGTCGATGGCGGCTATGTGCTGTCGGGCGCCAAGACCTGGATTTCCAACTCGCCGATCGCCGATGTCTTCGTGATCTGGGCCAAGTCGGATGCGCATGGCGGCGCGATCCGGGGCTTCGTGCTGGAAAAGGGCATGAAGGGGCTGTCCGCGCCCAAGATCGACAACAAGCTGTCCCTGCGTGCCTCGATCACCGGCATGGTGATGATGGACGAGGTGGCGGTGGGCGAGGACGCGCTGCTGCCGCATGTCGAGGGGCTGAAGGGCCCGTTCGGCTGCCTCAACCGCGCACGCTACGGGATCAGCTGGGGCGCGATGGGGGCGGCGGAATTCTGTTTCCACGCCGCGCGCCAATATGGCCTGGACCGCAAGCAGTTCGGGCGGCCGCTGGCGGCGACGCAGCTCTATCAGAAGAAGCTGGCCGATATGGAGACCGAGATTGCGCTGGGCCTGCAAGCCTCGCTGCGCGTCGGGCGGCTGATGGACGAGGGTCGGTTCGCGCCCGAGATGATCTCGATCGTCAAGCGCAACAATGTCGGCAAGGCGCTCGACATCGCGCGGGCGTCGCGCGACATGCATGGCGGCAACGGCATTTCGGGCGAGTATCAGGTGATGCGCCACATGCTGAACCTGGAGACGGTCAACACCTATGAAGGCGCGCACGACGTCCACGCGCTGATCCTGGGCCGCGCCATCACCGGGATCGCGGCATTTTGATCCCGTCCCCATTCCTCCCCAAGCTCGGCCTGGGGAGGGGAACCATTCGAAGGATGGTGGAGGGGCTGATGCCCCTGCCCCTCCACCACGCCCTGCGGGCGCGGTCCCCCTCCCCTTCTTGCGATGGGGAGGATTGAGGATGGCAAATCCCCCACCCCTGACCGGACTGAAGGTCGTCGAGTTGGCCCGCATCCTCGCCGGTCCCTGGGCGGGACAGGTGCTGGCCGACCTCGGCGCGCAGGTCGTCAAGGTCGAGAGCCCCGAGGGCGACGACACCCGCCGCTGGGGCCCGCCCTTCATCGCCAACCCGGACGGCAGCCGCGACGCGGCCTATTTCCACGCCGCCAATCGCGGCAAATCCTCGGTCGTCGCCGACTTCGCGACGCCGGAGGGGCAGCGGATCGTCCGCGACCTGGTCGCCGATGCCGATGTGGTAATCGAGAATTTCAAGCTGGGCGGCCTTGCCCGCTACGGCCTCGACCATGACAGCCTGTCGGCGATCAACCCGCGCCTGATCTATTGCTCGATCACCGGCTTCGGGCAGGACGGCCCCTATGCCCCGCGCGCGGGCTATGACTTCATCGTCCAGGGCATGAGCGGGATCATGGACCTGACCGGGGAGCCGGACGGTCCGCCGCAGAAGATCGGCGTGGCGCTCGCCGACATCATGACCGGGCTCTATGCCGTGATCGCGATCCAGGCGGCGCTGCACATGCGGGAGCGCACGGGCCGTGGGCAGCGGATCGACATGGCGCTGCTCGACACGATGACCGGGGTGCTCGCCAACCAGGCGATGAACTATCTCGCCTCGGGGACGACGCCGACCCGGCTGGGCAATGCGCATCCCAATATCGTGCCCTATGCCGCCTTTCCCGCCAGCGACGGCTGGTTCATCCTGGCGGTCGGCAACGACACGCAGTTCCGGCGCTTCGCCGCGCTGGTCGGTATCGATGGCGACGATCCCCGCTTCGCGACCAACGCCTTGCGCTGCGAGCATCGCGACACGCTGACCCCGATGATCGAAGCGGCGACGCGGGTCTGGCCGCGCGACACGCTGCTCGCCCGGCTGGCGGCGGAGGGCGTGCCCGCCGGGCCGATCAATACGGTGGAACAGGCCTTTGCCGATCCGCAGGTCGTCGCGCGCGGACTGGCCATCCATCCGCAGCGGCCCGACGGCTCCACCGTCCCCGGCGTCCGCACCCCGATCCGCTTTTCCGACGCCGACCTGATGCTCGATCGCGCCGCGCCGCTGCTGGGATGCGACCGGCCGACGACGTGACCCGCCTCGATTGAGCGGGGCTGGTCGATCGCCTATGCCTGGCCCCCGATGACCAGCCTGACCGTCAACAACCAGCCCGTCCGCTATCGCCTGCCCCCGGACACGCCGCTGCTCTGGGCGCTGCGCGACGCGTCCAACCTGACCGGCACCAAATATGGCTGCGGCACGGGCGATTGCGGCGCGTGCACGGTCGATCTGGACGGGCGGGCGGTGCGCAGTTGCCAGATCCCCATCGGCCGGATCGAGGGCAGCGTCGTCACCACGATCGAGGGACTGTCGCGCGACCGCTCGCACCCCGTGCAGCAGGCGTTCCTGGCCGCCAATGTCAGCCAGTGCGGCTTTTGCATCCCCGGCCTGGTGATGGCCGCCGCCGCGCTGCTCCGCCGCGATCCCGCCCCCTCCGAAGCGACGATCCGCGCGCAGATCGCCAATTTGTGCCGCTGCGGCGTCTATCCCCGGCTGGTCGAGGCGATCCAGCGCGCCGCCCGTGCCGCGCGTGGCGAGGAGACGATCCCCGCCGCCCCGCTGCCCGGCACCGATCCCGCCGACGCTGCGCGTGCCGTTCCCGCGCTCCTTGTGCCTGCGGGCGTTCATGACACGCCATGACCCGATTCTTTCACAATGCTGACGGACGGGTTCAGCATCCGCTCAACGGCCATGGGGCAAGGTGCATCGCATGATCGGGGTCGGCTCGTGCGCCGACGGATGGGGATGCGAGCGATGAGCAGGAACTGGATGGCGGGCTTACTGGCGACGGCGGCGATGGCGGCGGGCATGGCCCCCGCGATGGTCGGCGCGCAGGCGATGATCATGGATGGCCCGCGCGGCCGTCCCGAGGGCGGACCGCGCCCCGGCCCCGGCCCTGCCCCCGGTCCGGGCAATCCGGGCGGCCCGGCCGGTCGGCTGGAGCGCAGCGAGGGGCGGCCGATCTTCCACGACCGCGAATCCTTTCCCGAGAACCGCCCGGCCTTCCGCCCGGACCATGCCGAGGCGCCGCGCCCGCAGCGTCCCGAACCCGGCCCCGCACCCGGCCGCCCCGGTGGCCCCGAGGGCGGACCACGCGACTATGACCGCCCCGGCCCCGACGGACCCGGCCCGGACCGGCCGCGCCCCGATCGCGGCGACTGGCGCGGCGACCGCCCGCGCGACCCGGCGGGCTGGCGGACGCCGGACGACGACCGCCGCCAGCAGGAATGGCGTCAAAGGGAATGGCGGGACCAGGCGCAGAACCAGCGCTGGCGCGACGAGGAACGGCGTCGGCGCGAGGATCGCGATCGCTGGGGCCGCAGCTTCGGCGACTGGCGGGACCAGAACGACCAGAATTACGGCTTTGCCGAACGGCGCGCCTGGGCCGATCAGTGGAACCGCAGCTGGCGTCGCGACCGCCGCTATGACTGGCTGGGCTGGCGCTCGCTCAATCGCGGCGCCTATCACCTGCCCCGCTATTATTCGCCCTATGGCGGCTATGGCTATCAGCGTTTCTCCAGCGGCGTGATCCTGGAGCCGATGTATTTCGGCCAGAGCTATTGGCTGGACGATCCCTATGCCTATCGCCTGCCGCCCGCTTACGGCTCGTATCGCTGGGTCCGCTATTATAATGATGCGGTGCTGGTCGACCTGCGCAGCGGGCTGGTGGTCGACATCGTCTACGACATCTTCTGGTAATGCCGGGACGGAGGGGGTGCACGCGCCCCCTCCGTCTCCAGCCTCTTGTCTTTGGCGGCCCATCGTCGCACATCCGGGGCATGTCGTTGTTTTCGAGGAAGCCGAAGGGCAATCCCGCCGCCTCCCCCGTCCGCGCCCGCTTCGGGGTCAGCGTGCCCGAACGGCTGGACGCCAACCCCGCGGTCCAGCGCGTGGTGACCGACACCGCGCAAATCTATTATCAGCATGACTTCCTCACACCCGCCCAGTGCGACGCGCTGATCGCGATGATCGATTCCAATCGTCGCCCCTCGACCCTGTTGTCCGACCGGCCCGATTACGGATTCCGCACCTCGGAAAGCTGCGACATGAACCGCTGGTCCCCCGATGTGCAGCCGATCGACGAATCGATCGCCGATCTGCTCGGCATCGCCCCCGAACAGGGCGAGACGATGCAGGGCCAGCGTTATGCCCCCGGCCAGCAGTTCCGCGCGCATCACGACTATTTCCACGAAAGCGAAAGCTATTGGGAAAAGGTCCGGGTCCATGGCGGCCAGCGCACCTGGACCGCGATGATCTATCTCAACGACGTGCCGGAGGGCGGCGCGACCTGGTTTCCGCAGGCGGGCATCCGCGTCGCGCCGCGCCGGGGCCTATTGCTCGCCTGGAACAACATGAAGCTGGACGGCAGCCCCAACGAGATGACCCTGCACGAGGGGATGCCGGTGGTCGAGGGCGTCAAATACGTCATCACCAAATGGTTTCGCGAGGGCAACTGGGTCAGCTGACCCGGCGCCCCATCCCCCCTTGTCGCGACTCCGCGCGACATGGCATGGCGTTCGCGTGACGTTCTCCGCTTTCGCCGCTCGCCCATGACCGAAGTCCTCGGCATCGGCCAATCGATTCTCGGCCAGCCCTGGCGCTGGCGTGCCCTGGCCGCCGATGCGCGCGACGGGCTGGGCCATGACGATCTGGTCGCGCAGCTGTTGCTCGCGCGCGGCTGCCCACCCGATGCGGTCGAGGAGCATCGCACGCCTTCGATCCGGGGGTTCATGCCCGATCCCTCGATCTTCCGCGACATGGACCGCGCCGCCGCGCGCCTGGCCGATGCGGTGATGGCGCGAGAGGCGGTCGCCATCTTCGGCGATTATGACGTGGACGGCGCGACCTCGGCGGCGGTGATGGTCCGCCTGCTGCGCGACCTCGGCCTGGCGCCCCGCGCCTATATCCCCGACCGTCTCAGCGAAGGCTATGGCCCGACCGAGGCGGCGCTGCTGCGCCTCCAGGCGGAGGGCGCGAACCTGATCGTCACCGTCGATTGCGGCGCGCAGGCGTTCGAGCCGCTCGCCGCCGCCCAGACCGCCGGGATCGAGATACTGGTGGTCGACCACCATAAATGCGCCACCGAGCTGCCCCGTGCCCATGCGGTGGTCAACCCCAACCGGCTGGACGAGACCGAGGGCGCCGCGCATGGCCATCTGGCGGCGGTCGGCGTCTGCTTCCTGCTCGGCGCGGCGCTGATCCGGACGCTTCGCACCCGCGGCTTCTTCGCCGACCGGGCCGAGCCGCGCCTGCTCGACCTGCTCGACCTCGTCGCGCTGGGCACGGTGGCCGATGTGGCCCCCTTGCGCGGCCTCAACCGCGCCTTCGTCGCCCAGGGGCTGAAGGTGATGGCGCAGCGGCGCAATATCGGCCTGGCCGCGCTGATCGAGGCGGCACGGCTGACCCGCGCCCCGACCTGTTCCGACCTCGGCTTTGCGCTGGGTCCGCGCATCAATGCGGGCGGACGGGTGGGCCGCGCCGATCTGGGGGTGCGGCTGCTCACCACCGAGGACCCCGCCGAGGCGCGCGCCATCGCCGAGGAGCTCAACCATTTCAACGACGAACGCCGCGCGATCGAGGCCGGGGTCCAGGCCACCGCCGAGACCATCGTCGACCGCGCGCGGCAGGTCGCGGTCGTCTCCGGCGCGGGCTGGCATCCCGGCGTCATCGGCATCGTCGCAGGGCGACTTAAGGAAAAGCTCGACCGCCCCGCCATCGTCATCGCGATCGACGAGCATGGAATCGGCAAGGGATCGGGCCGCTCGATCGCCGGGGTCGATCTGGGCGCCGCCATATTGTCCGCCAGGGAACAGGGCCTGCTGATCGCCGGAGGGGGCCATGCCATGGCGGCGGGCCTGACCGTGGAGGCGGATCGGATCACCGAGTTCGCCGAATTTCTGGAGGAGCGCCTGGCCGAAGCGGTGGTCCGCGCCAGCGCGGGCCGCGCACTGCTGGTCGACGCCGTGCTGGCCCCCGGCGGGGTCAATCCCGCTTTGGTCGGCGCGATGGAGGCGGGCGGCCCTTACGGCATGGGCTGGCCCGCCCCGCGCATCGCCGCCGGCCCCTTCCGCGTGATCCGCGCCGATCTGGTCGGCACCAACCATGTCCGCGCCATCGTCGCCGGCGCGGACGGCCGCAGCCTGAAGGCGATGGCCTTTCGCCAGGCCGACACCGCGCTGGGCCAGGCTTTGCTGGGGGCCGGCAGCACGCGCCGCCTGTGGCTGGCAGGCCGCGCCAAGGTCGACGACTGGTCGGGCCGCGACGTCGCAGAACTCCATATCGAAGACGCCGCATGGGCCGACTGAAAAAAGTTGTTGACCGATTCCACAACCTCCCTTAGAGGCCCCTCCACGCCACCCGGCGGCCCCTTCGTCTAGCGGTTAGGACGCGGCCCTTTCACGGCTGAAACACGGGTTCGATTCCCGTAGGGGTCACCATTCGAAGGCAAAAGCCGCAGAAATCTGCGCTTTTTGCGGACATGGTGCGATTAGCGACATCGCCTGGTCCATTCAAAACAGCCTGACCACGATGGCTCGAGGCTCCCCCCTCATCGATCGAAATTTCTCGCTTCGGGGCATGCCATTGCGTCTCACATTCCCGCGTTAGCCATGTTCGAGAACAGGTTGATCCTGACCGAATTATGCCACTCGGCGTGAAGGTTTTTATGCATCTGCGGCGAGGGCGGCAGCCTGGTTCATCATGATGCAGTCCGGCGAGCTTCGGCGTAACGTTTATAGTCTTCGACGAGGCGGCGAAGCGGGTTGCCGATGCAAATCACCGCTCGCCCCAACCTTATGGCATACGGACAAAGTCGCGCTATATGGAGAGCCAGCAGATGACCCGACGAGGTGGCGGCCATACGGATCTTCGAGGCCTTCTTCGGCTTGGCCCGGCCGTCAACCAGACCTGCGTTGTTACACCGTTACCCAGGCGGCAGATCGTTGGGCATCCACCGCCACCGGGCGATTGTCTTCACGATGCTGCAAAGCACGTTGAACACCTCACACAGGTCGTGACTCCTGCTGGCCGACATCCTTGTGAAAAATAGCGGGCACGGCACACTCGGCGGCCATTCTCGCCGCATATGTTAGAGGGATATGGCTTGCGGCAAACGCTCATCCCATCACGGATGAGCAGCAATCCACGCACCTCCACGCCAGCCTCTATTTCGCAGCTCTCCTCATCCGGATTGTTCGGCTTCGAGCGATCGAACAGGTTCGCCAACCTGCGATCCTGGCCCAGGATACCCGTATCCCGGATAAGGATCCCTGAAGCGCTCGCCCGCCTCGTCCCGCACATCGCACCACAGGATGCATAGGCGGGCGAAGTTTTCGTCGGAACAGCGGTGGTGCCGCGTATCGCATCATAGAGTCGATCGACGCCCGGCACACGACCGCTGACGACGAACGTCACGGCGAATTGCCGAGGCTTCGGACGGCTGGCGCAGCAACAGGCACTGGATTTATCCCGCAAGTGTCAAGGATGCGATCTGATGCTGCAGACTGCTATCGCTATAGAAGGTGTATTCGTTGCCGTTCTGAACCACGTTCGCGCCCATCGTCAGGGTGTCGTTCCCGTCCGTATGCAACGTCAAATGCGAACTATTGCCTGCACCAGCCAGAGCACGAATGAAATCCGCGTCCACGGTCAGGTTCGCGCTGACATTGTTCTGCGTGAACGATATCTCTTCCACATGGCTTAGCACGGAGGTGAGATCGGTGTTCGTGACTGAACCGCTTCCGGGCGCAAGCGTCACCATGTCGTTCCCCGCCCCGCCGTCGATCGAAATTCCTCCCGACAGGCTGAGGACGAACTGGTCGTCATAATCCGTCCCGATGACCCGCTCGATACCGTTCAGCGTGTCGCCATTGGCGGCTCCGCTCGTACCGACACCCTGCCCCGGCCCCATGCCCAGCGTCATCCCGATGCCGGTCGTGGCATCGGCGTAACTGACGGTATCGGTACCGGTACCGCCGATCAGCGTGTCGCGCCCGCCATGACCGTTCAGCACATCGTCCCCGGGTCCAGCATCGATGACGTTGCTACCGCTGCTGCCGAACAGGACGTCGTTGTACAACGATCCGTTTATGTTCTCGATCCCCGCGAGCACGTCGCCCTGAGCATCGCCGCCGACCCCCGGTGTTCCGTCCAGATAGACCGTCACGCCCGCGGACGACTGGCCATAATCCACTTGGTCGCTGCCATCTCCGCCATCGAGCCGGTCCGCGCCGACACCGCCGATCAGGATATCGTTTCCGCCCAAACCCGAAAGGCTGTCGTTGCCGACGCCGCCATTCATAAAATCGTCGCCGCTGGTGCCGACAACCACCTCACCTTGCACGTCACGCACGGTGACATGGGCATGCTGAATCGTCACCAGCGTGCCGTCCGACACCAGCACATCGACGTCATAAATGTTGTTGCCATCAGCGTCACTGGGCGCCTCGAAGTCGGGGGCGTTACGGAAACTGATCGCCCCCGTGGCGGAGTCCACATTGAAGAGCGCGCCATCATTGCCGCCGCCCACCGCGTAGATCAACGACGCGCCCTCTGGATCACGCGCCTGGATCGTTCCGACCACAAGCTGGTTCTCGTCGATCGTGAAATCGCCGGAGGTGATGACCGGAGCCTCGTTGACGTCGGTGACGGCAACGCGGATCATCTGGCTGGTGGTTAGCGTGCCGTCCGATACGGACACCTGCACTTCGTTCAGATGGCTGCCGGTCTCATAATCCGGCGCGGTCTTGTACGATAGAACGCCGGTGGACGAGATCGAGAACAGCGACCGATCCGCCCCGCCCGTGATGGAATATTGCAGCGCATGCCCTTCGGGATCGCGCGCCGCGATCGTCATGACCGTCGTGCCGTTCTCCGCCACGGTCGCGCTGTTGGGCGAGGTGATTACAGGCGCTTCGTCCACGTCGGTGACGTTGACCGTCAGCGTCTGCGTCGTCGCCAGCGAGCCATCGGAGGCGAGCACCTTCACCTCGTAGCTATGCTGGCCGGCATCGTAATCGGGGGCGTTGCGGAAGCTGAGCACGCCGGTACGCGAGTCGATGGCGAAGACATTGGCGTCCGCACCGCCTGCGATGGCGTAGACCAGCTGCGCACCCGCATCGGGATCATGCGCAACGATCGTCGTCACCGCCGTCTGATTTTCCGCCACCGTCACCGTCGCGGTCGGGGTCAGCACCGGCGCTTCATTGACGTTCGTAATTGCCACATCGAAGGTCTGCGTCGCATTCAGCGTGCCATCGGACGCCGCGATGGTGACCTGATAATGGGCCGCTCCGACGGTTTCATAGTCCTGTGGCGACACCAGCGACAAGGCACCTGTCCGGCTGTCGATCGTGAACAGGGCAGAATCACCGCCATTGACGATCGAATAGCTGACCGCGCCACGCTCTGGATCGACGGCCAGGATCGTCCCGACCGCCGTGCTGTTTTCCGACACGCTGAGCGCTGCGCCCGTCACGAAAGCCGGAGCCTCGTTGATATCGGTCACAGTCACGGTGACCGCCTTGTCGCTGAAGAGCCCGGTCTGGTCCGTCGCACGCAACACGACCTGATACTGATTATCGCCATTCGCGTCCGAGGGGGCGTCGTAATCCGGTGCCGCGACGAAGCGCAAAGCTCCCGTGCTGCTGTCGATCGTAAAGCGTGCCGCATCCGCTCCACTCGCGATCGACCAACTGATCGTATCGCCCGCATTGGGATCGGTCGCGGTGGCCGTCGCGACACTGGTCCCATTCTCGGCGATCGTGAACGTCGCTGGCGAGGTGATCGTCGGCGGCCGCTGATCGCGCACCACGTCGATGGTCATCGCCTGTGTGGTGACATTGGTGCCGTCACTGGCCGAAACGACGATGTCATAGCGGTTGTTGCCGCCCATGTCCGTCGGGTGATCGAAATCGGGCGCCGCGATGAACCGCAACACGCCCGTCGTCGGGTCGATCGTGAACCGTGCCGCGTCGGTGCCGGACAGGCCATAGCGCAGAGTCTGTCCTTCCGGGTCCGTGCTAGCCACGGTGGCGACCGCCGTCGTCCCTTCCACCACGGTAGCCGCCGTGGTGGAGGTGATCTGGGGCGCCTCGTTCACATTGGTTACCGTCACCGCCAGGTTCTGCGTCACGACGTTGGTGCCGTCGCTCGCCGACAGCGTCAGGTTGTACACATTGTCGCGGCCCGCATCCTGCGGTGCCTCAAAGTCGGGCGCGGTGCGGAAGGTGATCGCGCCGGTCTGCGCATCGATCGCGAACAATGCCGCGTCGGTGCCGCCCAGCGAATAGGTGAGGACCGCGCCCGCATCGGGGTCGCTGGCATGCGCCACCTGCACCGCCATGCCGTTCTCCGCCATCGATACCGTCGTCGGTGTCGTGAACACCGGCGCTTCGTTGACGTCGCCGACATTGAAGGTCAGCGCCCGCATCTGCGACAGACCGTGCGAGTCCGCCACGGTCAGCGTCAGGCTGTGGGTTGCCGCCTGCTCATAGTCGAGGCTGACGCCGTCCTTCAGCCGTACGGTATTGCCGTCCACCATGAAAAGCGCCGCATCCGTACCGCCCAGCGTATAGGTCAGCGTATCCCCGGCATCGGGGTCGCTGGCCACGAACGTCGCCACCGTCGCCGCGACCTGGTTCTCCATCACCGTGCCGACGCCGCTCAACGTCAGTGACGGGGCCTCGTTGACGTTGGCGAGGGTCACGGCCAGGTTCTGCGTCACGACGTTGGTGCCGTCGCTCGCCGACACCGTCAGATTGTAGACATTGTCGCCGCCCGCATCCTGCGGCGCCTCAAAGTCGGGGGCGGTGCGGAAGGTGATCGCACCGGTCTGCGCATCGATCGCGAACAGTGCCGCGTCCGTGCCGCCCAGCGAATAGGTGACGACCGCGCCCGCATCGGGGTCGCTGGCATGCGCCACCTGCACCGCCATGCCGTTCTCCGCCATCGATACCGTCGTTGGCGTGGTAAACACCGGCGCTTCGTTGACGTCGCCAACATTGAAGGTCAGCGCCCGCGTCTGCGACAGACCGTGCGAGTCCGTCACGGTCAGCGTCAGGCTGTGGGTTGCCGCCTGCTCATAGTCGAGGCTGACGCCGTCCTTCAGGCGTACGGTATTGCCGTCCACCATGAAAAGCGCCGCATCCGTACCGCCCAGCGTATAGGTCAGCGTATCCCCGGCATCGGGATCGCTGGCCACGAACGTCGCCACCGTCGCCGCGACCTGGTTCTCCATCACCGTGCCGACACCGCTCAGCGTCAGCGACGGGGACTCGTTGACGTTGGTGAGGGTCACGGCCAGGTTCTGCGTCACGACGTTGGTGCCGTCGCTCGCCGATACCGTCAGGTTGTACACATTGTCGCGGTCCGCATCCTGCGGTGCCTCAAAGTCGGGCGCGGTGCGGAAGGTGATCGCGCCGGTCTGCGCATCGATCGCGAACAATGCCACGTCGGTGCCGCCCAGCGAATAGGTGACGACCGCGCCCGCATCGGGGTCGCTGGCATGCGCCACCTGCACCGCCATGCCGTTCTCCGCCATCGATACCGTCGCCGGTGTCGTGAACACCGGCGCTTCGTTGACGTCGCCGACATTGAAGGTCAGCGCCCGCGTCTGCGACAGACCGTGCGAGTCCGTCACGGTCAGCGTCAGGCTGCGGGTCGCCGCCTGCTCATAGTCGAGGCCGACGCCGTCCTTCAGGCGTACGGTATTGCCGTCCACCATGAAAAGCGCCGCATCCGTACCGCCCAGCGTATAGGTCAGCGTATCCCCGGCATCGGGGTCGCTGGCCACGAACGTCGCCACCGTCGCTGCGACCTGGTTCTCCATCACCGTACCGACGCCGCTCAGCGTCAGCGACGGGGCCTCGTTGACGTTGGTGAGGGTCACGGCCAGGTTCTGCGTCGTGACGTTGGTGCCGTCGCTCGCCGACACCGTCAGATTATAGACATTGTCACCGCCCGCATCCTGCGGTGCCTCAAAGTCGGGGGCGGTGCGGAAGGTGATCGCGCCGGTCTGCGCATCGATCGCGAACAATGCCGCGTCGGTGCCGCCCAGCGAATAGGTGAGGACCGCGCCCGCATCGGGGTCGCTGGCATGCGCCACCTGCACCGCCATGCCGTTCTCCGCCATCGATACCGTCGTCGGTGTCGTGAACACCGGCGCTTCGTTGACGTCGCCGACATTGAAGGTCAGCGCCCGCATCTGCGACAGACCGTGCGAGTCCGCCACGGTCAGCGTCAGGCTGTGGGTTGCCGCCTGCTCATAGTCGAGGCTGACGCCGTCCTTCAGCCGTACGGTATTGCCGTCCACCATGAAAAGCGCCGCATCCGTACCGCCCAGCGTATAGGTCAGCGTATCCCCGGCATCGGGGTCGCTGGCCACGAACGTCGCCACCGTCGCCGCGACCTGGTTCTCCATCACCGTGCCGACGCCGCTCAACGTCAGTGACGGGGCCTCGTTGACGTTGGCGAGGGTCACGGCCAGGTTCTGCGTCACGACGTTGGTGCCGTCGCTCGCCGACACCGTCAGATTGTAGACATTGTCGCCGCCCGCATCCTGCGGCGCCTCAAAGTCGGGCGCGGAGCGGAAGGTCAACGCCCCCGTGGTGGGGTTGATCGCGAAGAGATTGGCATCGGCACCGCCCGCGATCGCCCAGTTCAGCGTCGTGCCCGCATCGGGATCGCTGGCGGTCAGCGTTCCCACTACCGTTCCGTTCTCCGCCATCGAGAGGGCCGCTGGCGAGGTGATGACGGGCGGTTCGTTGACGTTGGTGACGGCGATGGTCACCGTCTGGATATGGGTCGATCCGTCCGCATCGGTCGCGGTCACCTGGACGCTGCGGGTCGCCCCCGCTTCGTAATCCAGCGACGCCCCGTTGGCGAGGACGATGGTGTTGCCCGACACCGTGAAGGACGCCGCATCGGCACCCCCGGTGATCGCATAGGTCGCGCTGTTGCCGTCCGCCATCGCCAGCGTCGCGGCGACGGTGCCGGCGGCGCTGTTCTCGGCGATGGTGCCGGTCGGCGTGATCGTCATCCCCGCAATCAACCGCGCTGCGCTTAGCGTGCCGTCGTCGAACCGGAACCTTTCGACATTGGTGACGGTGTCGTTTCCGTCCGGCCCATTGAGCGTATAGGTCTGCGTCGAGCTCGAATAGGTGACCGTATAAGCGGAACGATTGCCCGAATAGACCGCCGTATCGGTGCCGCCGCCGCCATCGATCACGTCGTCGCCCGCACCGCCCCGGATGACATCGTCGCCGCCGACGGCGTTGGTGGCCCCGGCCCCCCCGACCTGAACGAGGATGTTGTCGAAGCCCCAGCTTTCATCGCTGATGGGGGAATTGGCGTTGCTGCCGAAACCGATGCGAACGGATGTATCCCCCGCCGCGATCGGCGCATTCACCGTCAATTGGTAGATCGTATCGTTGGCTGTGTCACCGCCCCAGCCGGCGGAATAAATCCGCGTGGTCGCGCCACTGCTCAACGTCGCGGTCACCCCCGCATTGGGCAAAACCGTGGCCGTCGACGTGATCGTCGCGACGACCTTGCCGTTGACATAGACCGAGAGATTGTCACCTCCGTCAAGCGAGTCGATCCGAAGCGCGTCGAAGGTCAGCGTTACCTGCTGAGCACCGCCGCTATTGATCGCGAAGGTCTTCGAAATCTGTTCGGTAACAATCGCATTGTTACCCGATCCGCCCAGCGGCCCCAGATAATTGCCGCTACCATCCACGGCGGCAGTGACCGTCGCGCCGGTCCAGCCATTGAGACCGCCTTCGAACGTCTCGACCGGCGCAAGCGATGTCAGTGGCAGCGAGTCTCCATACAGGCGATCGTCGCCCGCCCCACCGTCGATCATGTCATTGCCGGTGCCGCCGATGATGGAGTCGTCCCCATCGCCGCCATCGATCCGATCGTTGCCGGTGCCGCCGATGATGGAGTCGTCTCCATCGCCGCCGTCGATCCGATCGTTGCCGAACCCACCATCGATGACGTCGCCGCCGCCGCCGCCCGATAGCGTGTCGTCGCCGCCAGCGTTGGCGAAAACGACCTTGTCCACCAGCAGGCCGTTACTACTGGTGGTAAATTCGATCTTGTCGCTGCCCCCCGTACCGGTGACGAGATAGGCGAAGCTCTGCCAGCCATTGGCGGCCACGACGGAATTGATCGTATCGATGATCGTGCCGTTGAACAGCACATTGATCGATCCGGCGGAGCCTCCGTTCCAGTTTCCCAGATCGAACTTCAGGATATAGGTTTCACCGGCGGTCGTCGTGACGTTCTGCCAAACGTCAGCGACTTGACCCGACTGAAGGCGCATCGCCTGGTTCTGCGGCGTTCCATCGGAATTGGTATAGTTGCTGAATATGTCGGTCCTTCCGATCGGACTGGTCCAGCCCGTCGCAGCGGTAGCCGTAAAGGACGTAGCGGAATTGCGCGCCGCGCCCGTATAGGCTTCGAAACCCCCATTCACCAACAAATTGGCCGGGTTCCCAAAGGTGATCAGGTTCCGTAGATCGGCAGAGGTCGCCCCGTCGCCATAGATGGTGTCGTATCCATCGCCGCCGGCGATCGTGTCATTGCCCAGCCCACCCGTCAGGACATTGGCGTTGCCGTCACCGGTCAGCGTATCATTGCCGACCGACCCGGTGACATTCTCGATGTTGACCAGCGTGTCACCCTGCGCATCCCCGCCCAGGACAGCGCCCGTGGCGAGGTTGACCGTGACCGGCGCCGTCGACCCGGCATAGGACGCGGTGTCGGAGCCCGCCCCGCCGTCCAGCCGGTCCGCGCCGATGCCACCGATCAGGACATCGTCCCCCGCACCGCCGGAAAGCGTATCGTTGCCCAGCCCGCCGTCCAGCACGTTGTTACCGGCATCGCCGGTCAGCGTGTCGGCATAATCGGTGCCGGTCAGGTTTTCGATCGCCGACAGCGTGTCGGTCACCAGGCCGGAACCTTCCAGCCCCTTGGTCTGCATCGCGAGTTGCTGGATTTCCGCCTGGGTCAGTGCGGAGTTGAAGACGGCGAAATCGTCCATCTTCCCATCGAGCGGGCGAGCGCTCGAATAATCCCGACCGATATAGTTGTCATTGTAGGTGGTGTTCGTCAGCTTGGCCCCGGTATCTGCGCTGGCGACCACATCCCCGTTCAGGTAGATCGTCAAGCGGCCCGCCTGATAGGTGACAGCCACGTCGTACCAATTGCCTGCGGCGGTAAGACCGCCGCCCGTCTGCGCCCCGTAGATGGCGCCCGTCACACCGTCACGAATTTCATAGTACAGCCCCCCCGACGTGGTGCGGCTGAGAAAGATCTGGCCGGCGGAATTGGTGGAGTTGCTGATCCCGAAGCGGAATATTCCCTCATTCGAGCCAGAAGGCTGATCGAAATTGACCTGGGTAGCGATCGTGAAGCTATCACCGAAGGTCAGCGCGCCGACCCTTGCATTGCTGTTGCCGTTCCCCGCGAAATCGACCGCCTTGCCGCCATGATCGTCGGCGACCCAGTTGGCGTTGCTCAGCACGATGCTCTGCGTCCCGCCAATCGCGGTGGCGGTATTGCCCGATCCTTCCGAAAAGCTCCAGCCGGCGATCAGGCTGGCATTGGCATAGGGCGTTGCCGCGCCGGGCGTGCCCGCATCGCCGCCAGAGGCGACGCCCGTCGCGAGGCTCGCGTTCACGCCGGAGCTGGACCCTGCCCAACTCGCGGTATCGGTGCCCCTGCCACCAATGAGGGCGTCCGCTCCCGTGCCGCCGATCAGGGTGTCGTCCCCGTCGCCGCCGAACAGCACGTCGTTGCCGCCGCCGCCGACCAGCGTGTCGTTGCCCGACGCGCCGTCCAGCGCATTCACCCCGCCATCACCCGCCAGATAGTCGGTGAAGTTGGACCCGATCAGGTTTTCGACATTCGCGATCACATCGTTATTGGCCCATCCGCCCCATGCCCTGGTCGCGCTATTGCCGTTGGTGGACAGGTCGACCGAGACGCCGCCCCAGTTACTCGTTTCGATATAGCTCAGGGTGTCGATCCCCGCGCCTCCATCCAGATTCGTATTCTGGTTGTTGTTCGCATAGATCAGGTCGTTGCCCGCGCCAGCCTGGAACCCATAGAGTTCCCGAGTCCCCTTCAGAATGTCGCTGTATGCGGAACCGACCAGGATTTCGAAGCTGCTCGTGATGTCTGCGCCGGCGCCGACGGTGTTGTATGACGCGGCCTGCCCGACGCCATTTACCCACACCCAATAGTTCGCGATCACCCGGACGGCGCTGGTCGCGCTGGCATAGCTCAGCGTGTCGGTGCCAGTGCCACCGTCGAGGATGTCGTCGCCCGCGCCGCCGTCGATCACGTCGTTGCCTGCGTCACCGCTGATCTTGTTGTTATTCGCATCGCCGGTCAGCGTGTCGTTGAACGTCGATCCCCACAGGCTTTCGACGCCGGTCAACGTGTCGCCAGTGGCATAGCCGCCGGATGCGCTTCTGGTGGTCAGGTTGATCGTAACGGCCGCATTTGACCGCATATAATTAACCAGATCATTGCCCGCACCGCCATCGAAGACGTCATTCCCCGCGCCTGCGACCATGACGTCGTCGCCCGCGCCGCCCGTCAGCATGCCGCCCGAATCAGTAGCGTAGAGATAATCGTTGAACGCCGAACCGATGACGTTCTGGATATTGACCAGCGTGTCGCCCTGCGCATCGCCACCGACACCCTGACCGGCATTGGCATAGGTACCGTTGACCAGGCTCAGATTAACCGAAACCGCCGCACCCGATGCGGAATAATCGGCCGTGTTGCTGCCCGCGCCGCCGTCCAGCGTATCGGCGCCGCCCAGGCCCGCCAGCACGTCGTTACCGTCGCCACCCAGCAGGGCGTTGGCGTTGGCGTCGCCGGTCAGCGTGTCGTCAAAGGCGGAGCCGGTGACATTCTCGACATTCTGGATCAGGTCGTCCTGCGCGTCGCCGCCCAGATTGACGTTGGTGGTCAGGTTGACGGTGACACCCGTCAGCGAGGCGACATAGGTAATGGTATCGGTCCCGTCGCCGCCGTCGATCGTGTCGTCCCCGCCCAGCCCCACGAGCGTGTCGTTCCCCGCACCGCCGCGCAGGACGTTGTTGCCACTATTGCCGGTCAGCATGTCGTCAAGCGCCGAGCCGGTCAGGTTCTCGATCCCGGTCAGCACGTCGCCGGACGCATCCCCCGTGGAGCTTTGCGCCGTCGCCACCCTCAGATCGACTGTCACGCCCGCGCCGGACCCGGCATAGCTCGCCGTGTCGCTGCCCGTGCCGCCGTCCAGCGTATCCGCGTCTGCGCCGCCCTCCAGAACGTCGTCGCCCGCGCCGCCGGTCAGGGTGTTCGCACCCGCATTGCCGGTCAGGATGTCCGCCTGCGCCGAACCGAGGATATTCTCGAAATTGCTCAGGATATCGCCCGATGCGTCCCCGCCCGACAGCTGCGCCGTGGTCAGGTTCAGGTTGACCGTGACGCCTTGCGCCGAACTGGCGTAGGACACGGTGTCGATGCCGTCCCCGCCATCGAGCGTGTCCGCGCCGCCCAGCCCCTCGATGATATCGTTGCCGGCAAAGCCCTTGATGATGTTGACGCCGCCGGTGCCGGTCAATGTGTCGGCGTTACCGGAGGCATAGATGCCTTCGAGCCCGGTATAGGTATCGCCCTGCGCATAGCCGCCCGACCCGACACCTGTGGTGAGGTTCACGGTCACGCCGCCGTTGCTGTACGTATAGTTGACGAAATCGAAGCCGGCGCCACCGTCGATCTGATCGGCACCAACATTGGCGACCAGGTTGTCGTCGCCGCCGCCGCCCTGCAACTTGCCTCCGCCTGCGGACGCGGCGAGAATGTCGTTATAGGCCGACCCGATCAGGTTCTGAATGTTGGCCAGCGTGTCGCCTTCGGCATCGCCGCCACGCCCCACCGCACTGGTGACCATCCCCAACGGGGTCGCGATCTGAAGATTACCCAGCGTGACATAGACCGCCGCACCCGAGGCGCTGTAGTCGGCGGTGTTGCTGCCCGCGCCACCATCCAGCACGTCCGCGCCGCCCAGGCCCGCCAGCACATCGTCTCCGCCGCCGCCCTTGAGCAGGTTGACGCCCGCCGTACCGGTCAGCACGTCGTTGCCGCTGCCGCCGGTGACGTTCTCGATCGCGATCAGCGTATCGCCATCGGCGTCGCCGCCCGACCCCGTGCCGGCCGTCAGGTTGATGGTGACGCCATTGGCCGACGCGCTGTAATCCGCCATGTCGGTGCCGTCACCGCCGTCCAGCACGTCCGCACCGCCCAGACCCGCCAGCACGTCGTCGCCCGCGCCGCCGCGCAGGATGTTGCCGCCGCCATCGCCGGTCAGCGTATCGGCATAGGCCGTGCCGATGACGTTCTCGACATTGGTGATGACGTCGCCCTGCGCATCGCCGCCCGATGCCGTCTGCGTCGCCAGATCGACCGTTATGCCCGCCGTCGAGCCGGAATAGTCGATGGTATCATTGTCGGCGCCGCCGTCGATCGTGTCAGCCCCGGCGCCTGCGACCAGCGTGTCGTTGCCCGCGCCGCCCATCAGCGTACTGCCCGTCGCCGCCGCCGTCAGCCGGTCGGCATAGGCCGAGCCCAGCACCTTCTCGAACCCGCTGAGGATATCGCCCGACGCATCGCCTGCGGACACCTGCGCGGTGGCCAGGCCCATATCGACGGTGACACCGACGCCCGACCGGGCATAGGACACCGTGTCGATCCCCGCGCCGCCGTCGAGCATATCGGCGCCACCGAGCCCCTCGATCACGTCGTCGCCAGCGGCACCACGGATATCGTTGCTGCCCGATGTGCCCGTCAGCGTGTCTGCGAAATTCGAGCCGTACAGAGCCTCGATCGCGATCAGCGTGTCGCCCGCAGCATAGCCGCCGCTGGCGGTGCCGAGCGAGAGATCGATCACCACCCCTGCCGTGGAGAGCGAGTAATTCGCGGTGTCGCTGCCGTCACCGCCGTCCAGCACGTCCGCGCCGACGGCCGCCAGCAGAATATCATTCCCACCGCCAGCGGACAGACGGCCACCCGACGCCCCGGCGATCAGATAGTCGCTGAACGCGGTGCCGATGACGTTCCGGATATTGCGCAGCGTGTCGCCCTGCGCATCGCCGCCCTGCCCCGAACCCGCCGTGATCGCACCGCCGGTCAGCTGGTTGGCGGTGATCGTCGCAGTCGACAGGTTGACCTGAACACCCGCCACGGACGCCGAATAGTCCGCCGTATTGCTGCCGGTGCCGCCATCCAGCACGTCCGCACCGCCCAGGCCGGCCAGCACGTCGTCGCCGGCACCACCCATCAGCACGTTGGCGCCCGCGTCGCCGGTCAGCGTGTCGGCGTAGCGCGATCCGGTCAGGTTCTCAATATCGACCAGCACGTCGCCGGTGGCCTCGCCCGCGCTGCCCTGACCCGATGCAAGGCTGACCGCCACGCCCGCCGTCGCATTGGCATAGCTCGCGGTGTCGTTGCCCGCGCCGCCGTCCAGTACGTCCGCGCCCACGCCGCCTTCCAGCATGTCATCGCCCGCGCCGCCAACGAGCATATTGGCACCACTGTCGCCAGTCAGAATGTCGGCGAAATCGGAGCCGACGACCTGTTCGATCGACACCAGCGTGTCGCCCTGCGCATCGCCGCCGCTATTGGTGCCCGTCGCCAGATTGACCATCACCCCGGCGCTCGAGCGGGCGTAATCGGCGATATCCGTGCCGCTGCCGCCATCCAGCGTGTCGCTGCCCGCGCCCGACACCAGCCGGTCGTCGCCCGCGCCGCCGATCAGCCGACCGTCCGCCGCCGCCGCGGTCAGCACGTCGCCATAGGCCGAGCCGATCACATTCTCGATCGAGACCAGCGCATCGCCCTGCGCGTCGCCGCCCTGCGCCGTCCCGGCAAGCAGATCGACCGTCACGCCCGCACCCGATGCGCTATAGTCCGCCGTGTCGTTGCCGTCACCGCCGTCCAGCACGTCCGCGCCGCCCAGGCCCGCCAGCACGTCGTCGCCAGCACCGCCGGTCAGCCGGTTCGACCCCGCATCGCCGGTCAACGTATCGGCCATCGACGAGCCGACCAGATTCTCGATGCGGACCAGGGTGTCGCCCTGCGCATCGCCGCCGATGCCCGTGCCGCTGGTCAGATCGACGGTCACCGCCGCCGCCGACCCGGCGTAATTCGCCGTATCGCTCCCGGACCCGCCGTCCAGCACGTCGGCGCCAGCTCCACCGGCGAGCAGATCGTCGCCTGCGCCACCGATCAGCGCGTTGGCATTGCCGTCGCCCATCAGCACGTCGTCACCCGCCGAACCGATGACCCGCTCGATCGAGGTCAGCGTGTCGCCATCGGCATCGCCGCCCCGGCCGGTACCTGCGGCCAGATCGACCGTCACCGCCCCCGTGGAGGCGGAATAGTCCGCCGTATCGACGCCGCTGCCGCCGTCCATGACGTCCGCGCCGCCGCTGCCGACCAGCAGGTCGTCGCCCTCGCCGCCGCGCAGCACGTCGGTGCCCGCATCGCCTCTGAGCACGTCCGCGCCGGCATTGCCGTCCAGCGTCGATCCCGTTGCCGCCGCCGACACGCTGTCGTCATAGGCCGAGCCGACGACCCGTTCGATGCTGGAGAAGCTGTCCCCGGTCGCGTCGCCGCCGCTGGCGGTGCCGGTTTGCAGGTCGATCGTCACCCCGGCGCCCGAGGTCGCATAATCGATCGTGTCGAAGCCGTCGCCGCCGCGCAACACGTCCGCGCCGACACCGCCCCGCAGCACGTCGTCACCGATGCCGCCGTCCAGCACGTCATTGCCCGCGCCGCCGTCCAGCATGTCGTTGCCCGCACCGCCGGTCAGCGTGTTGGCGGCGCCATTGCCGGTGATCGTGTCCGCCTGCGCGGTGCCGATCACATTCTCGACATCGCGCAGCACATCGCCTTCGGCGTACCCGCCATGCCCGACCGATCCGTCCAGTCCGACGACGATGCCAGCGGCGGAGCCGGAATAATCGACGGTGTCGTTACCGTCGCCACCCGACAGCGTGTCCGCCCCGTCGCTGCCGACCAGGATATCGTCGCCCGCGCCGCCCAGCAGCGTCTCGGCACCGGCGGCGCCGACCAGTCGGTCGTTGAAGGTGGAACCAATGACCTTTTCGATCGAGATCAGGCGATCGCCCGCCGCATCGCCACCGGCCCCGGTGCCGGTCGACAGGTCCACGGTCACGCCGGCGCCCGAGGCGCTATAGTCCGCCGTATCGAATCCGTTGCCACCGTCCAGCACGTCGGCACCGCCCAGACCCGCCAGCACGTCGTCGCCAGCACCGCCTGTAAGGGTGTTCGCACCGCTGGTGCCGGTCAGCGTATCGGCCATTGCCGAGCCGGTGACATTCTCGAAATTCGCGATCTGGTCGCCGCTTGCGTCGCCGCCGCTCGCCGTGTTGGACGTCAAATTGACCGTCACGCCGCTCTGCGACGTCGCATAATCGAGCGTGTCGATGCCGTCCCCGCCATCGAGCTGGTCCGCCCCGCCCCCGCCGCGGATGACGTCATTGCCGGCCCCGCCCAGCAGCGTATTGGCCCCGGCCGTACCGCTCAGAACGTCGTCGAACCCGCTGCCGACCACCGCCTCGACGCTGCGCAACACGTCTCCGGTGGCATAGCCCCCGCTCGCCGTCCCCGCGGCAAGGTCCACCGTCACCGCCGCAGTGGAGCGCGAATAGTCGACCGTGTCGGTGCCCGAACCGCCGTCGAAGCTCTCCGCCCCCGCACCCGCCTCCAGCCGGTCGTCGCCGCCCTGCCCCGACAGGACATGCGCATTGGCGTCGCCGACGAACACATCGCCCTGGTTGCTGCCGATCGCGGCCTCGATGCCCGAGAAGCTGTCGCCCTCCGCATCGCCGCCCTGGCCCGTACCGCTCGCCAGATCCAGCGTCACGCCCTGCGTCGACGCGCTGTAGTCGATCGTGTCGAAGCCCACGCCGCCTTCCAGCGTGTCGGACCCCGCGCCGCCGACCAGCACGTCGTCGCCCGCGCCGCCGACCAGATGGTTGATGCCCGCATCACCGGTCAGCCGATCGGCAAAGGCCGAGCCGGTGACATCCTCGACGCCGGAGATGCGATCCCCCGTCGCGTCGCCGCCCGTACCCGTGCCGGTCGCCAGACTGACGCTGACCCCCGCACTGGAAGCGGAATAATCGACGCGGTCGCTCCCCGCACCGCCGTCGATGGTATCCGCACCGGCTCCGGCATAGATCACGTCGTTACCGGCACCCGCGACGATCACCGAGCCCGCTGCGGCCGTGCGGATCACGTCGTCATGCGCAGATCCGATCGCATCCTCGATCGACACCAGCACATCGCCCGTCGCATCGCCACCGCTCGCCGTCCCCGCCGCAAGGTCGAGCGTCACGCCAGCGGACGAGGCGGAATAATCCACCGTGTCGCTGCCGTCGCCGCCATCCAGCACGTCCGCGCCGCCCAGGCCCGCCAGCACGTCGTCACCCATTCCGCCGCGCAGCACGTTCGCGCCGCTGGAGCCCGACAGCACGTCGTTGCCGCTGCCGCCGGTGACGTTCTCGAACCCGCTGATCTGATCGCCCTGCGCATCGCCGCCCGCTGTCGCGCCGGTGGCCAGGTTGACGGTCACCCCCTGTGCGGAAGTGGTATAATCGAGCGTGTCGTTACCGACGCCGCCGTCGAGCACGTCTGCCCCTGCGCCGCCGCGGATGACGTCATTGCCCGCTCCACCCGACAGCCTGTTGATGCCTGACGCGCCGACCAGCACATCGTCATAAGCGCTGCCCACCACGGCTTCGATGCCGGACAGGGTGTCGCCCTCGGCATCGCCGCCCAACGCCGTGCCGGACGACAAATCGACCGACACGCCCGCTCCGGAGGCCGAATAGTCCGCGGTATCGACCCCGTCACCACCCTGCAGCGTGTCGGCACCGGCACCACCGACCAGGGTGTCGTCGCCCGAACCGCCGCGCAGCACGTCATTGCCCGCTCCGCCATCGAGCCGATCGCTACCCGCTCCGCCCGACAGCGTGTTCGCCGCGGCATCGCCGATCAGCACGTCATCATTGTCGGACCCGGTCAGATTCTCGATCGAGATCAGGACGTCGCCCTCGGCATCGCCGCCATGGCCGACACCGGTGCCAAGGTCAACGCGCACGCCATCGGCCGATTGCGCATAGCTGGCGGTGTCCCGGCCATCGCCGCCGTCCAGCACGTCCGCGCCTGCGGCGCCGGTCAGCACGTCGTCGCCCGCGCCGCCCTGCAACGTGTCGGCCGCGTCCGATCCGGTCAGCGTGTCGTTGAACGTCGACCCGACGATGCGCTCGATGCTGTCCAGCACGTCGCCCTGCGCATCGCCGCCGCTGTTGACGCCGGTCGTCAAGTTGATCGTCACCGCCGCGCTCGACGCGCTATAGTCGGCGGCGTCGATGCCCGCACCGCCCTGGAGATCGTCCGCCCCCGCGCCGCCGATCAGCACGTCGTCCCCAGCGCCACCAACCAGCGTATTGGCCCCGGCATTGCCGGTCAGCACATCGCCATAGGCGCTGCCCAGGACGGCTTCGATGCCGCTCAGCCGGTCGCTCTCGGCATCGCCGCCCCGGCCGGTGCCCGCCGACAGATCGACCGTCACCCCCGCACCCGATGCGCGATAGTCCGCAGTGTCGAAGCCCGCGCCGCCCTGCAGGCTATCCGCCCCGGCGCCCCCGACCAGCAGGTCGTCACCCGAACCGCCGATCAGGGTGTCCGCGCCCGCACCGCCGGTGACGACGTCGTCGCCCGCGCCGCCATCGATGACCGCGCCGCCGTCCCCGCCGGTCAGCACGTCGTCATGAGCCGATCCGATCAGGCTTTCGATGCTGGTCAGCGTATCGCCGGTCGCATCGCCGCCATCCGCGCGGCCCGCCTTCAGGTCGACGGTCACACCCGCTGCGGAATTGGCGAAGCTCGCGGTATCGATACCGGCGCCGCCATCCAGCCGATCGGCGCCCGCGCCCGCGATCAGCACGTCGTTGCCGGCCCCGCCGGTCAGGCTGCTGCCCGACGCTGCCGCGCGTAGCCGATCGGCGAAGGCGGTGCCGATGACATTCTCGATCCCGCTCAGTCGGTCGCCCTCGGCATCGCCATATTGCGCGAAGCCGGTCGTCAGGTCGACCGCAACGCCGGCGGACGAGCCGGTATAATCGGCCGTGTCGATGCCGTCGCCACCCACCAGCGTGTCCGCGCCCGCCCCGCCGGTCAGCAGGTCGTCCCCCGCCCCGCCGGTCAGGACATTGGCGCCGCCATCGCCGGTCAGCACGTCATTGCCCGCCGACCCGGTCAAGTTCTCGATCCCCGACAGCGTGTCGCCTTCGGCGTCGCCGCCATGGGCGAGGCCCGTCGCCAGGTTCACCCGAACCGCCGCTGCGGACGTGGCATAGTCCGCCGTGTCGCTGCCGCTGCCGCCGGTCAACACGTCGGCGCCCTCGCCACCGACCAGATCGTCGTCGCCCTCGCCGCCGGTCAGCGTGTCCGCGCCAGCGCCGCCCATCAGACGGTCGTCGCCGCTGCCGCCCGAAAGGATATCGTCGCCGTCGTTGCCGATCAGCTCGTCGGCCCCCGCCCCGCCGTCGATCGTATCGGCCCCGGCCGTGCCGGTGATGCGATCGTCGAAAGAGGAGCCGATGACATGTTCGATCGAGACGAGCCGGTCGCCCTGCGCGTCACCGCCGCTGCCGACCGAGCCGTCCATGGCCATCGTGATGCCCGCGCTCGAATCGGCATAGCTGGCGGTATCGAAGCCCGCGCCGCCGTCCAGCGTGTCGGCACCCCCGCCGCCGGACAGCATATCGTCTCCCGCACCGCCCTCCAGCGTCTCGTCCGCGGCGCTGCCCTTCACCATATCGTTGAAGTCGGTGCCGACGACATGCTCGATCGAAATCAGCGTATCACCGCCCGCCAGTCCGCCGGCGCCCGTCCCCGCTTGCAGGTCGACGGTGATCGCGGCGGAGGACGCATGATAGTCCGCGGTATCGAACCCGGCACCGCCGTCCATCACGTCCGCGCCCAGCGAGCCCGTCAGCATATCGTCGCCGCCACCGCCGTGCAGCTCGTCCGCGCGGTCCGAACCCCGCAGGCGGTCGTTCCATGCCGAACCGACCAGTGCCTCGATACTGTCATAGGCGTCACCCTCGGCGTCGCCGCCATGGTTGGCGCCACCGTCCAGCCCGATGTCGACCGCGCTCGTCGAGTCCGAATAATCCGCCGTGTCAAAGCCCGCGCCGCCGATCAGCTGGTCGGCCCCGCCACGCCCGGTCAGCACGTCGTCGCCCTTGCCGCCGGTCAGCATGTTGGCACCGCCGTCGCCGCCCAGGTGATCGTCCAGGTCGGACCCGATCAGATTCTCGATGCCCGACAATGTGTCGCCCTGCGCACTGCCACCCTGCCCGACGCTGCCGTCCAGAGAGACGGACACGCCCGCCGTCGAGCCGGAAAAATCCGCCGTGTCGATGCCGCCGCCGCCGACCATCTGGTCGGCGCCCGCGCCGCCGACGAACCGGTTGTTCTGGTCGTCGCCGATCAGGACGTCGTCGAACGCGGAACCGATGATGTCCTCGATCCCGCTCAGGCGATCGCCCTCGGCGTCCCCGCCATGCCCCTGCCCCGTCGACAGGTCGACCGTCACCCCGGCGCTGGAGGCGGAATAATCGGCAATATCCTCGCCCGCCCCGCCTTCCAGCGTGTCGGCGCCTGCGCCGCCCACCAAGACGTCGTCGCCATCACCGCCCGCCAGGTCGTTCGCCCCCGCGTTACCGACCAGCAGATCGTCATATCCACCGCCCAACACCCGCTCGATGTTGATCAGCCGGTCGCCCATCGCTTCGCCAGTGGAGGCACGGCCGTCCAGATAGACGTTCACGCCGGCCGAGGCGTCCGAATAATCGGCGGTGTCGAACCCGTCGCCGCCGTCCAGCACGTCGGCACCCAGGCCGCCGACCAGCATGTCGTCGCCCGTACCGCCGACCAGCACGTCGTCTCCGGCGCTGCCCTTCAGCATATCGTCGAACGCGGAGCCATGCACCTCCTCGATGCCGGTCAGCATATCCCCATCGGCATCGCCGCCATGGGACACGGACCCGTCGAGCGCGACCTGCACGCCCGCCGCGCTGTTCGCATAGTCGGCGATGTCATGGCCCGCGCCGCCGTCCAGCGTATCGGCGCCCGCGCCACCCACCAGCACGTCGTCACCGGCACCGCCGCTCAAGCGGTTCGCGCCCGCGTCGCCGGTCAGAACGTCGTTGAAGACGGAACCCGTGACATTCTCGACGTTGCGCAACCTGTCGCCTTCGGCGTCGCCCCCAACACCGGCCGTTCCGTCGAGATAGGCCGTCACGCCCGCGCGCGAGCCGCTATAGTCGGCGGTATCCACCCCGTCGCCGCCGTCGAGCACATCCGCACCGCCCGCACCGACGAGATTGTCGTTGCCCGCGCCGCCGATCAGCGTGTTGGCCGTGTCGTCACCGGTCAGCAAGTCATCGAAGGCAGAGCCTTCAAGCCCCTCGATCGAGACGAACGTGTCGCCCACCGCATCGCCCGTCATCGGCGATCCGTTGAGCGATGCCTGCACGCCAGACGCCGCACCGGCGTAACTGGCAATGTCGAAACCGTCGCCGCCCTTCAGCGTATCGGCCCCGGCCCCGCCTTCCAGAATGTCGTCGCCCTTGCCGCCGCTCAGAATATCGTCGGCGGCATCGCCGACCAGGCGATCGTTCAGGTCCGAGCCGACCAGGATTTCGATATTGGCATAGGTATCGCCCTCGGCGTCGCCACCATGGCTGACCCGCCCGTCGAGATAGACGCTGACGCCGACCTTGCTATCGGCAAAGCTGACGGTGTCGATGCCAGCACCGCCGTCGACATGGTCCGCCCCGGCCCCGCCGGTCAGCACATTGTCGCCCGCATCGCCGTACAGATTGTCGTCGAACGCGGACCCGACCAAATTCTCGATCCCCGCCAGCTTGTCGCCTTCCGCGTCGCCGCCCCTGCCCGGCGTACCGTCCAGATAGGCCGTCACCCCCGCGCTCGCGGTGGCGTAGCTCGCGGTATCGATACCATCACCGCCGGTCAGCGTGTCGGCACCGCCGCCACCGACCAGCAGGTCATCGCCCTTACCGCCCTCCAGCGTGTCGTTGGCTGCCGCGCCATAGAGGGCATCGTTGCGATCCGAGCCGATGACATGCTCGACATTGACGATCATATCGCCTTCGGCATCGCCGCCATGGCTGGCGGTGCCGTCGAGGTGGATTTCCAACCCCTTGGTCTTATCGGCGGACGGGGTCTTCTCGTTGGCGAAGGCATCGGCATAGGACACGGTGTCGAAACCGCCGCCGCCATCGATCTTGTCCGCGCCCTCGCCGCCCTTCAGCACGTTGTCGGCGTCGCTGCCGGTCAGCGTGTCGTCGAACGCGGTGCCGATAACATTCTCCACCGACGTGTAGCTGTCGCCCTCGGCATAGCCGCCCTTGCCGGTCCCCGCCTTCAGGTCGACCGTCACCGCGGCGTTCGACATGGTGTAGCTGACCGTGTCGGTGCCGCCGCTGCCATCGATCTGGTCCGCGCCCGCGCCCGCGACGATCAGGTCGTTGCCGTCGCCCGCGTTGACGATATTGCCCGGCGGGTTCGAAAACAGCACATAGATCGGCGCGCCCGTGACCGGATCGACCGCCTTCATGTCGGCTTCGCCGGACACCATGTGGATGCCGAAATGCGTCGAAACGTCGACGGAATAGGTGTAATCGGCTCCCCCCGTGGACAGGCCCAGCGCGATCGGCAGAAAGAATTCGTTCTGGAATCCGCTGGATGCCACCGGCGTACCGAGTTTCGGCAGAACGTAGGTCAGTTGAACGTCGAAGGTGAAGTGCGTTTCCGTCGACGGATAGGTCACGGTCGCGCCCGTCGCGTCGACGCCCGAGGTGACGACCTTGATATTGCCCTGGTCGATCGAGATGACCCAGCCCTTGTCGGTCTTGGTCGCGTTCTGGACCGAATAGCCGTCCGGCAGGGTGGGGACGAGCACCTGCTGCAGGGCGAGACTGCCCGCCGGCACCATCGCCTCGACATGCAGGGTGCGCGAGCTGGTGCCGGACGGCGCCTGCGCCGCACTGTCCACGACGATCACGTCGTCGCTGCCGGTTCCCGAAATCGTCTCCCGCGCCGATTGCGCTCCATAGGATTTGTCGGTGGACGAACTGGCCGCGCCCGTCGATCCGGTGATGTGGTTCGCCCCGCTCTCCGACGTCGTCTTGACGCCCTCCTGATTGTACAGGGTGAAGGTCAGCGTCGGCACGAGCTTGCCCAGCCCTATGCCCGTTCCCTTGTCGACGGTGTCCTTGGATTGTGAAGTACCAGCCGGGTTGCCGCTGCTGGGTGGGGGCGAGGAAGACGCGTTGGTATCGCTGATCTTCTGCGTCAGCCGTTGGCGATCCTCATCCGACTTGTGTTGTTGCTGCTGCTTCTGGACTTCGGCCTGCTGGGTCTGGGTGGCATCCTGTGGCTGGATCTGGGACTGAGCCTGCGCCTGATCCTCTTTGGTGGCGGACGGTTCCTTGTGCGGCTTTGCGGCCTTCTCATCGGCCTGATCCGACGAGAGGCTGACGTTGATCAGCGCGCTCTTATCGTTGATCTCGCCGACGGTGTTGATGACCTGCGCGGATGTGATCGTCTTATCGTTGAAGACCAAGGTCGGCGTTTGCCCGGAGAAGGTCGCCAGGGCCATGCCGGGAATGACGACCCGGCTACCATCGGCGAACACCAGGATGAGATCGACATCGGCGATCTGGGCCGTGAACGACGCATAGGGAATCCCCAAGAGCGCCTTTCCATCGGGGCCCATTTGCACGACCTTCAAGGCACCCAGCGACGGGATATCGCCCAGCATCGCCGCTTCACCGTTACCCGGCATCGCCGTTTGGGACGCCGTGTTGGTCTTATCCGGTTTGCCTGCGCCCTGCTGCGCTGCCTTGTTCGCCTGAACCATTTTTGACCTGCCAGACCGATTGAGGTTAAATATCAAATAAAACGGGTTGGTTCGTCATCATTCCGACAATGCCGCCCGTGTAATGCAATAGGCTTTTGAAGAGGACGCCGCCTTCGACTCGGATCAGGACATGATCGCGTCGAGTGACAACATCTCTCTAAAATGAACGCCATAGCCGCGCGGCGTGGTGTTGACGATCACACCTTCCACGACACTTCCTCCTACCGACAATCGCACAAAGCCACCCGCGCGATTGAGGAGATAGACTTGCGGCGGACGAAACAACGCCCCTTTGCTGGCGATATCCAGTATCTTTCCTTTCAGAACGATACCGCTCTCGATCAGTGTCAGGCTGGCATCCAGCCGACATTCGAGCCGACGCTGAGATCGTGCGGCGGCATAATCCCGATGGAAGACTTTCCAGGCGAGCGCCTTGGCGCGAGACATGCCCATCAATTTTTCCCCAGATTGTCGTTGATACGCGTCTCGGCGATGTCGTCACGCAGACGCTCCGCACGTGCGGTCAGAACATTCATATGCGCACGGGCATGCTCAAGCTCGCCCCGCACGGTCGCCGCCATTCCGCTGGCTTCGATCATCCCGGCCAGTGCGGAAAGACGTTCGCTCTCCTGCGCCAGCGCATCGAGAAGCGTGGCCGCCTTGACGCGGTCGGCCGAGACGGCATTCCGAAACCGCGCGACCTCCCGCTGCAATTCCTCTTGGAGACGATATTGCCGTTCCATCGTCTCCCGGATCTCGATGGCGAACCGGCGATAGTCACGCTTCGTCCGGATTTCGTCCCGCCGTCTGCCAAAAGCCGCCAGAAGACGATGATGCAGCATTCGCGCATCGAAGCGCGTGGATGCATCCTCCTTCATGACCGGCCATTGCAGGGTTACGGGTTCCCGATCGAGCAAAGCTTCCCCGCATGCGAGAATTTGGTCGAGCGTTCGGACGATACGATCCTCGCGCTCATTCTCGGCATGACGCTGTTGCCAGGCCATTTCGCGCAGCGACGTCATCACGTCATGCAAGTGGGCGCGGTCGAACCGAACCTCAGCGAAGAGCAATTCCATATCGGCCGCCAATCGAACCTGGTGCCGCCCCAGATCGGCCACGACATCGGCGATCGGCTGAAGCAGCGGTGTGGGGTCGGTAACGCGTGCCACCATGTTCGACAGGTCGGCCATGGCGTCGTGCAGACGGGACAATGTCACCTGTATCCCGAGGTCATTCCGCTGCCCCTGCTCCACCGCCTGGTGCAAGGTCGACAATTGACGCGCCGCCACGTCCATCGCGCGCACCAATGAAGGCGCCCCGGCCCCGACTACGCCTCGCGATTCTACTTCCGTAGCACCTTCGAGGGTCGTGACGCTCGACAGCCAATGCTCATAATCGTCCCTCAGCGACTTGGCCGCCTTGGTCATGCAACGCTCGAGCGCACCAAGCACCATCGATGTGGACAGGCCGAAGAGCGAAGAACTGAAACCCACCGACATACCGCGCAGCGGGGCCTTCATGCCTTCGATCATCTTGCCGAAGCTGTCGCCGCCCGCCGTGCCGGAGACATCCATACCCCCGATCAGGTCGCCCACCGACCCGACAGTATGCATCAGGCCCATGAACGCGCCGATCAGGCCCATGAAGACCATCAGGCCCGAGAAGTAGAGAATGACCGACTTCTGTTCGTTGATGCGCTGGTCGACGCTGTGGACGAGCGATTCCGCCACCTTTGACGGCAGATTGACGACCCCGTCCTTGGCGAGCTGTTCCGCGATCAGGCGATAGCCCTGTCCCAGCAGGTGCGGCTCATGGAAGATGCTTGCGGGCGTTTCGTAGACGCTGTCGTCCGCCTCCAGGATCGCGCTGCTCTGTTGCAGCGCGCGCAGGGCCTGCACTTCGTTGCTCAGCGCCAGGACGTTGCGGAAGGCGATGATCGCAGCGACGGAAAACAACGCAAATATCGACAGGTTCAGCGCCATCTTGGCCTTGATGCCCGCGATGACGAAGTCGTGCGCATAGACGCCGACGCCGATCATGATCGTCATGACTGCCGACATCTTGATGAGTTCGTCGCGTATCTGGCGTTTCATGGCCATGCCCCTCAATTCTTGACGACGATGCGGACGGAGTTCGCGTCATCGGACTTGGGGTCCACCACGCGGGTTTCCGTGACGATATCGTCGGGCTTGATACCGGCCTGGATCAGCAGGTTGCGGGTCGCCGCCGCCCGATAATATGCGATCCGCATCGGCTCGGAGATCGCCCCGGTACTGCTGACCAAGGACCAGATCCCATATTTCCGGCCTGGCTGTGCCGCGCCTTTCAGGAAAGACTGCACCTTTGCCGCGTCCTCATCGGTGTATCGAACAGCGTTCGGATCGAAGTCGACCCGCAAGAGCGTTGAGGCGGTGGTGATGCGCATGCCCTTTGTCTCGCTGGGCCGCTCCGTCGACTTGGCAGTGATCCGCATCGTATCGGGCGTATCCCGGGTCAGGATGGACAACTGGTCCTTTCCGTTCGTCGCGGTCTCAGACATCAGTGGAGAGCCGAGCTGCGCGATGGAACTGCCCGAAGCCGCATCGGACGGGGATTGGACAGGCCGCATGCCCTCGACACCCCGGCTGGCCGCCTTATTCGCAGGGTTGCTCGCCGTCGGTGCCGTTTCCCCTGCCACCGCCCGCTGCCCGTTGCTCTGCTGCATCTCATTGATCTTCTGCTGCATGACCTGAACCGTCCGCTTGGACAGTTCCATGACCGCCGCACTCATGATGACCAGCAGAAAGGTCACGACCATGATCACCGCGGTCAGTACGTCCACGAATGCCGGCCAGTGATTGACTTCGCCGTCTTCAGATGCCCCTGCCACGTTACCCCTTTCCCTGATTGTCCGGTTGCTTGCCCGTGAATGGCGCCCTTCACGCGGCGCGTGCCGTCTGACGCTGGCGCAGGTGCGCCAGAAGCTGGTCCCTGGGTTGATCGGCCAGGATGCGTCCGTTCTCCATCCAAAGTACCCGGTCCACGAGGTCGAGCACGGCGAACCGATGGGTGGCGATCACCAATGTCCGGTCGGTGCTGAATTCCCGCAGTCCGCGGATCACGGCCTGTTCCCCATCGATGTCCATCGATGCGGTGGGTTCGTCCAGCAACAGGATGCGAGGGTCGCGCATGAAGGCACGCGCCAATACCACCGCCTGGCGTTGACCACCGGAAAGCCGGCAGCCCCCGCCCCCGACCGTGCGGCTCAGGCCTTCCTTCGACTGGGTGACGAACTGATGGACGCCCGAAGTCTTCAGGGCCCGCTCCAGCAATGCCGGATCGGGAGCCGCACGCCCCAGCACGATATTCTCATAGATCGTATCGTCGAAAAGCGTTGCATCCTGCGTTGCGAAAGCGATGTTCTCCCGCAGGAGAGAGGCCGCATATTGCTCTACGGCATGACCATCGATCAGGAACGCGCCTGAAGTGGGCGCGACCAGGCCCCCTAGCAGTTTGAGCAGCGTGGATTTGCCGGAGCCGGCCAGCCCGATGATCCCGATCTTCTCGCCAGGCCTAATCTCCAGGTTTATGTCATGCAGAACCGGCGTACTTGTATCGGGATAGGCATAGCCTGCATTCTCGAAGGCCAACTGCCCGACAAAGGGACGGGCTTTGACTGCCATGTCCGACGTTTCGACCTCTGGCTCGAGCGCCAGGAGATTGGCCAGCGCCCCGAATTGCGTCAGACTCTGATAGCCCTTGCCGATGATTCCGATCGCCGACGAGACGAGGCCCATGGCGCGACCTGCCAACATGTTGCAGGCGATCAGCGCACCAGCCGTCATCACCCCGGCGCGGATTTGATAGATGCTGATGACGACGATCCCGATCGTCACCGCCTGGACGATGAAGGCCGAGGCGACCGCCGGAATCTCCTGCCAATGCCGGGTGGCCTTGCCATTCATGCCGACATGGTCGGAGAGGATATCCCATCGGCGCAGAAAGCGCCCTTCGGCCTGATTGCTCTTGATCGTATGCAGGCTGCCGACGACGTCCGCGACCAGGTTGCTGCGCGCCTGCACCAATTTGCTGGACCGATGGCTGCCGAACTTCAGCCCATAGGCCGAAGCCAGTCCGATCAGGGACATCGCAAGAGCGCCGAATAGCGGCACCACCGCCACCCAGCCGCCGATCATGGCAATCAGGGCAAGGAAGGCGAAGAAAAAGGGAATTTCCACGCAGAAGGTGGCCGCCGCATGCGGTGCAAGCATCGCCATCGATTCGATATCGCGAAGCGCCGTCATCAGGCTTCCGACGGTCCAGTTCGACTTGTCGATCCGCGCGTGCAACACCGAGGCCATGGCGCGATGCTGTATGCCCTGACCGACGCGCAGACCGATCGCGTCGATGAAAACCGACCGCGTCTGCTTGAACAGGCACTCGAAGACCAGGATGAGCAGAGCGCCGAAAGAGAGCGCCCACAGGGTATCGACGGCCAGGTTCGGCACCACCCGATCGTAAATGGCCCGCATATATAATGGGATGGCGAAAGCGCACATGTTGAGCAGCAACGCGGCCAGCAACAATTGCGCAAAATTTCGCCGTTCCGAAAGGAAACATGAGAACAGCCAAGTGCGGGGATTGGCACGTATGCGTTCACGCTGGTCGCAGGCCAAACTACCGTTGACGGAATCGACATGGCCCACGATCAACACCTGATCGGTGGTCGCTGCGGCAACCTCATCGATCGGGACAAGCCGTTCGCCCGTACCATCGATTATCGTCAATTCTCCGACGCTGGATCTCGCCCTGGCGACCAGATAGCCCCCATCGATGAGGCAAAGCACCGCAGGCAGATGCGCCTCGGTCAGCTTCCGCACGTTGCGCCGTTCCCATCTGGCGTCCAGATCCACGCGCGCGCATGCGAACGGTGCGAACCGGGCATCGAGATCACCACCGCTCATCGGCAGTGACGCGCTCAAATCGACAGAGCCGACAGTAATACCCGAATTTTCGGCAATTTTTACAATTGCATCGACCAGCCCAAGCCGAACAACGCCGTTCAGTTTCGTGCCCTGGAAGCTCACGCGACTCCGCATCACAGTCGCGATAACCATTTGAAAGTATGACTTTCGCTTCCTCATAACAAGCACGATTCCCTCATTGCATCTCCACATCTACACTCTTTTTATATATTAAGCGTAAATCACAGACAAACAGGATACCGCAAGGGCATATTCGAACAATGCTAAGACGCATGACTCGATTTCTGACTGATTTATCATGCTCTATCAGCGGGATATTCCGTGCCGATGGCGGCTTAACGCAGGAAAACCTAAATTTTACAAGGATAGACGGACTTCAACCTTGGAGTGCAAGGATTGAAACTTCCAAGTCTTTCAACATCTTGAAAGTGCTGGCCGTTGCTCTTGCGAGCCTCCTGCTATGGGCGGCGCTGTTCCAGATCGACAAGGTCACGCGTGGCACCGGTCGCGTCCTGCCCTCGATCCAAAACCAGGTGGTCCAGCATTTGGAAGGCGGGATCGTGAAGCAGATTCTGGTTCGCGAAGGACAACGCGTCCGCAAGGGCGATATCCTTCTGCGCCTATCCAACCAGCAATCGAACGCCGAACTCGACAACGCACAGACCGACGTTGCGGCGAAACATATCAGCATCCTTCGCCTTGAAGCCGAAGCATCCGGCGCAGATCATTTTACTGCGCCGCCCGAACTGGCACGATTGGCTCCTGATATCGCTCGGTCGGAAGAGGCATTCTTTGCGTCGCAGCGCGCCGATATTCAGCAGCAAATCAGCGTATACGACCATCAAATCCAGGGTTTCCGCGCCGACATCGCGAGTTCCACGGCACGACTGGCCAGCCTCCGCAAAGAAGAGAGCACGGTCGAAACGCAACTGGAGCGGCTGCGGCGTGCCCTGGCATCCGAAGCGGTGTCGGAAAATGCCGTGCTCGAGAAACAGGGCGAACTGCAGCAGGTCCGCACCCGTATCTCCGATACGATCACGTCAATTCCCAAATCCCAGGCCGGGCTTGCGGAGGCGACGGCGAAGCGCGGCGAAGCCTGGACGAAATATCTGTCCGACACCCGCGAAAAAGCCGCGACCCTGAGGCTGGAGATGACCAAGGCCGGGCACGCGCTCAACGCCTTTCAGGATCGCAATTTTCGCGAGGAGGTTCGCGCCCCGACCGACGGCTATGTCAACAAGCTGCTTGTCCAGACCCTGGGCGGCATCGCCAAGCCGGGCGAGCCTCTCGTCGAGATCGTGCCCGTCGACGATGCCGTGATGATCGAAGCGCGCGTTTCGCCGCGCGACCGCGGCAACATCTGGATTGGCCTACCGGCGGTCGTGAAGATCAGCGCGTATGATTCCACCATCTTCGGCGGGCTCGATGCCAGGGTCGAGGATATTTCCGCCGATGCCCTGCAAGATCCCAAGGGCGAGCTTTACTACCGGGTACGACTGCGCGCCGATACACGCCGGTTCGACAAAACAAAGCCCGTGCTGCCAGGCATGACCGCAGAAGTAGACATCCGGTCCGGTCACCAGACGGTGCTCAGCTATATTTTGGGGCCGCTGATCCGTGTGCGGGATGGGGCTTTCCGCGAATAACGATGATCCACCAATCTTTCTTTCCGGGGGGAATGCGACAATGACGAATAAATCCAAGCCGTCGTGGTATGCCGGGAACGGGCTTGTTCTTGGGGTTGCAATTGCGATAGCCGCACAGGCCAGTGGCGCGGAAACACGCTCGCCGACCAAGCAGGGCGGGAGGCGCAGCGCCGCCGCCCCCACGACCACCGTTCAGCCTGATGCTCAGCCGAGTGCCGTAGCGAAGGAGTCGCTCCGTGACGCCATCGTCGCGTCGCTCAAGCAGAACCCGGATATCCAGATCGCCCTCGCCCAGCAGGACGACGCAAAATATGGCGTGAACGAAGCACGCGCGGCATATCTTCCCCGGGTCGACATGACATTGGCCAGCGGTCCCGAATATGTCCAACCGAACGCGGCCAGCGACTCGCTGCTCCAGCGACGCGAGGGCGTGCTGAATATTCATCAGAACCTATGGGACTTCGGTGTCACGATCAATGACATCAAGCGCGCGAACGCCGCTTATGCCAGTGCACGATGGGGCACGCGCAAGAAGATCGAACAGATATCGTTCGAAATATCATCCGCCTATCTCGGCGTTCTGGAAAAGCAGAAGCTTGTCGACTTGATCGGCGAGGAGATCGAGACGCAAGCGAAAATGTCCAAGATGATCGCGGTACAGAAGGATCTGGGTCTCACGACCAGCGCAGATGTCAGCCGCGCGCAGGTCCGACAGGACAATCTTCAACAGTTGCTGCTCGACGCGCAGAGTCAGCTTCAACAGCAGCGCGAAGCCTATCGCCGTTTGACAGGGCGCCTTCCCGATCGGGCGACCGATCTGCCCCCCGTCGACTCAGCCCTGCCGCCCAACCCCGATTCCGCCGTCGATGTGATCGAACAGCGAAACCCCGATCTGGCGCAGGCGAGCCAGGATCGCCGCTCGATCGAGCGTCAGCTTGCCAGTCAAAAAGGCAATTTCTTCCCGCGCATCGGCCTCGATCTCCAGGGCAACCATCGCTACGAGGTCCTGGGCCGTACGGGACGCGCCGACGATGCTCGCGCCGTCGTCACGATCAGCTACAATCTGCTCAACGGCGGCGCGGACATGGCGCTGAAACGCAGGATCGAAGCAAGGCTGCGCGAAGCGGATTACCAGTTGCTGAAAGTTCGGCGTGACGTCGAACAGGATTTGAGAGTCGATTTCCAGTCGCTCAAGGCAGCCAATGAGAAAATGACGACGATCGAGTCACAGATCGATGCTGCTCAAAAGGTGGTAACGCTCTACCGCGAACAGTTTCGATCCGGTCAGCGGTCCGTGTTCGATCTGCTCGATAGCCAGCAGGCGCTATTTCAAGCGAAGCAGAACCAGCTTTCGAACTATACGCAGAAACAGGTCAGCGGCCTCCGGGTATTGCAGAAAATGGCAGAATTGTTCCGCTTTGTGGGAGGAGGCGAACCGCCGCCGCTGAGCACCCCCGCACCCATTATCGTCGGCGTGCCGGCGCGTTAGGGCCAGGGTTGTAATATGCACCCGCTTGGCGATGGCGTCCCGATAATCTCAAGGGGCGACCGCCAAGTGGATGCAGGCCCAGTTCGCCCCCTTGGGTCCGAACTCCTCGATCGCAACCAGCAGATGACAGTAGCAGCGGGGTCGATCCGCCGGTCGGCGACCTGACGCGAGCAGCTTGCGACCGGCTTGGGGGGACACACACCCACCCATACATAAGATTCGACAAACCATACATAATGCATTATGCATGGATAAACGACCATGCGATGGTGCCCCTATGCCTGCAAATATCCTTTCCGACGGCTTTCGCCGTATCCTGAAGAGTGGCTGGAAGGGGCTCTGCCCCCGATGCGGCAAGGGCAGGATGTTCGCGTCCTGGTTGAAGCTCGCGCCCCAATGCGAATGCTGCGGCCTGAACTATCGCTTTCCCGCACCCGATGACGGGCCGGCCTTCTTCTCGCTGTGCATCGTCGCGTTCCCGCTGACCTTCGTGGTGGTTTGGATACAGGTCGCCTATAGCCCGCCCTGGTGGGTCCATCTGCTGACCTCCATGCCGCTGATGCTGCTCGGCTGCCTCCTGCCGCTGCGCCCGATCAAGGGGTGGCTGGTCGCGTCGCAATATGTGAACCGGTCGGTGGAAGCAGGCACCGAAGCGCTTTGGAACCGGATGGATGGACGGGATGACGACCGCTTCGGCGACTGACCGGGTGACCGGCGAATTGCGGGAGGAGGCCCGCCGCGCGGCGGCGGAACTTCTGGAAAGCCTCGGTCGGCACGAGGATGCGCGGATCATCCGGGCGGGCGGCGGAGACGATTTTCCGGAAGTCCGCGTCGCGCTTCTTGCGCTCTGCGGCATGGCCGCAAAGGTCCAGCGGCTGGAACGCGCCCTGCGATGCTATGCCGACGAAACCCTGTGGGAAGCGCACCCGCATAGCGAGCCACTGGCCGTGCATGACGGGGGCGCCATGGCTCGCGCCGCGCTGGCGGGCCGTGAGGCGTTCGAGCTGCACCGCGACTGACCGGACAAAATGTCCAGCCCATGAATTATGCATGGACATTGCATGGATAAAGGAATAAGGAAATCCCCATGCAAAGCTGGACACCCGATATCGATTCGTCATCCGGACCCAAATATCTGGCGATTGCGGACGCGCTGGCCCGCGACATCGAGGCCGGAATGCTGGGACCGGGGGACCGCCTGCCGCCGCAACGCGCGCTGGCCGAGACGCTCGGGGTCGACCTGACGACGGTGACGCGGGCCTATGGCGAGGCGCAGCGGCTCGGGCTGATCGAGGGGGATGGCCGCCGGGGCAGCTTCGTGCGCGAACAGCCCGTCCGATCCGCCGCACCCGACATGGCGCGCCCTCCTTTGGTCGAACGGATCGATCCGGGCATGAATGCGCCGCCGGAACTCCCCGGTGGAGAGCTGGTCGATGCCTTTCGCCAGACGACCGCCGCCCTGCTCGGCGGGCCGGACGGCGGCGCGCTGTTCCAGTATCAGCCGACCGGCGGCCTGCCGTCGCTGCGCGAAGCCGGGGCGGCGCTGCTGCGGCGGCGCGGCATCGCCACGCAGGAGGACATGGTCCTGCTCGCCGCCGGTGGCCAACAGGCGCTGCATGCGTTTTTCGGGGCCGAGTTGGCGGCGGGCGATCGCGTGGCGGTGGCGCCGTTCGCCTATCCGGGCCTCCTGGCACTGGCGCGGCGCTACGGCGTGCTGCTCCAGCCGGTTGCGGTGGATGCCCAGGGGATGGTCCCCGACGCGCTGGACGCCGCCTGCCGCGCGGGAACGATACGCGCCGTCTATATCGTGCCGACCAATGACAATCCGACGACCGCGACCATGGGCCTGGATCGTCGCCGCGCCATCGCCGAGGTCGCGGAACGGCACGGACTGATGGTGATCGAGGACGATGCCTATGGACTGTTGCCGGAACGGCCGCTCGCGCCGATCGCATCCTTCGCCCCCGACCGGACATGGCATATCGCCAGCGTGTCGAAAATCCTGTCGCCGGGCCTGCGCGTCGCCTGGTTGCATGTGCCCGACATCGCCAAGGCCTGGCGCCTGGCGGCGGACATGCACGAAACCGCGATCATGGCCCCGCCCCTCAATGCCGCGGCAGTCGCGGACTGGGCGGGCGGCGACACCTTCGCGCGCCTGGTGGCGGCGGTGCGAAGGGAGGCGCAGGCCCGCCAGGCGATGGTGCGCAAATGCCTGCCCAAGGGGAGCTATCATATGCAGGACGAAGGCTATCATCTATGGGTTCCCCTGCCCGCCGATGCCGACGCTGGATCGATCGCGCAGACGGTCCGTCCGCATGGCCTGTCGGCCATTCCCGGCGAGGCCTTTGCGGTCGATCGTTCGGCGGTGTCCTCGGCGCTGCGGGTGTCGATCGGCGGGATGCTGTCCCACGACCGGCTGGAGCGGGGCTTGCGATTGCTCGGTGCGATGATCGCGCCGGACGCCACGCGAAAGATATCGCTGATCTGAGTTGATTTGATCCGATCCGGTCCGCCGGACCGAACGCACCGACGCATTTTCTTTGCCGCGTGGCGAAAGCCATGCCGTGTTGTCACGCGCCCCGACGGCGCGCCCGAGACAAGGAGTTCGCCATGGGTGACCAAGCCCTGTTACTGGCCCGTGCGCAATTCGCGTTCACGGTTTCCTTCCACTTCATATTCCCGGCCTTTTCGATCGGGCTGGCCAGTTTCCTGATGGTGCTGGAGGGGCTTTGGCTGCGGACCGGGCGCGGCGTCTATGCCAATCTCTATCGCTATTGGCTGAAGATCTTCGCCGTGGCCTTCGGCATGGGCGTGGTGTCGGGGATCGTCATGTCCTACCAGTTCGGCACCAACTGGTCGGTCTTCTCCGAAAAAGCGGGGCCCATCGTCGGCCCGCTCATGGCCTATGAAGTGCTGACCGCCTTCTTCCTGGAGGCGGGGTTCCTGGGCGTCATGCTGTTCGGCATCACCAAGGTCGGGCCTCGGCTCCATTTCTTCGCGACCTGCATGGTGGCGCTCGGCACCTTCATTTCCGCCACCTGGATCATCAGCACCAACAGCTGGATGCACACCCCGACCGGGTTCGCGATCAACGCGCAGGGGCAGTTCGTCCCCGCCGGATCGTGGCTTCCGATCATCTTCAACCCCAGCTTCCCCTATCGCCTGCTGCACGTCGTCATCGCCGCCTATCTCACCACCTCGCTCGTCGTCGGCGCGGTGGGCGGGTGGCACCTGCTGAAGGACCGGACCAATCCGGGCGCGCGCAAGATGTTCTCGATGGCGATGTGGATGGTCGCGATCGCCGCCCCCGCCCAGATCCTGGCGGGCGACGCGCACGGGCTGAACACGCTGGAGCATCAGCCGGCCAAGATCATGGCGATGGAGGGTCATTATGACAGCCATCCCGACGGCGCGCCGCTGATCCTGTTCGGCATTCCGAACCCGGCCACGAAGCATATCGACTATGCGATCGAGGTGCCCAAGGCGTCGTCGCTCGTCCTGAAGCACGATTTGAACGCGCCGCTCGCCGGTCTGGACACCGTCGCCGACGACCGCGAGCCGCCCGTGGCGATCCTGTTCTGGTCGTTTCGCGTGATGGTCGGGCTGGGCATGGTCATGCTGTTGCTGGGGCTGGCCAGCCTGGCGGCCCGGTTCCGTCGCAAGCTCTATGACTGGACGCCGCTGCACCGCCTGGCGATCGCCATGGGGCCGTCCGGCTTCGTCGCGGTGATCGCGGGCTGGATCACGACCGAGGTCGGCCGCCAGCCCTTCACCGTCTATGGCTATCTGCTCACCGCCCAGTCGCATTCGCCGCTCAGGGCATCGGCGGTCGCCACGTCGCTGCTGACCTTCGTGGTCGTCTATTTCGTCGTCTTCGGGGCGGGCACCTATTACCTGCTCCGCCTGATGGCCAAGCCGCCGGAGGCGCACGAGACCGAGCCCGCCTCCACCCCGCAACGCGCGGCGGGCATCACCCCCGCCCCCGCGCTCGACAAGGAGTGACCGGCGATGTTCTACGATTATGATCTCGCCACCATCTGGGCGTTCATCATCGCCTTCGCCGTGTTCGCCTATGTCGTCATGGACGGTTTCGACCTGGGCATCGGCATCCTGTTTCCGACGCTGAAGGTCGGCGAGGAGCGCGATCAGGCGATGAATTCGATCGCGCCGGTCTGGGACGGGAACGAGACATGGCTGGTGCTGGGCGGCGGCGGCCTGATGGCGGCCTTCCCGCTGGCCTATGCGATCATCCTGCCCGCCACCTATCCGCTCGTCATCGCGATGGTGCTCGGCCTGATCTTTCGCGGCGTCGCCTTCGAGTTTCGTTGGCGCGACCCCCGGCACCGGGCCTTTTGGGACGTCGCCTTTTGCGGCGGTTCGGTGGTGGCGACGCTGGCCCAGGGCGTGATGCTGGGCGCGGTGTTACAGGGCATCCGGGTCGCGGGCCGGGCCTATGCGGGCGGGTCGTTCGACTGGTTGTCGCCGTTCAGCCTGTTGACCGGCGTCGCGCTGCTGGCGGGTTACGCCCTGCTGGGCGCGAGCTGGCTGATCGGCAAGACGCATGGCGACGTTCAGGACCATGCGCGCCGCATGGCGTTCCGCCTCGGCATCGCCACGCTCGTCGCGATGGCGGCGGTCAGTGCCGCGACGCCGTTCCTGGCGATCGACTATTGGCACCGGTGGTTCCGGATGCCCGGCGTCCTGTTCACCGCACAGGTGCCGCTGGCCACGATCGTCTTCGGCTTCATCTTCTTCTGGAGCCTGAAGCGCGGTCGCGAGACCTTGCCTTTCCTGGTCACGCTCATCCTCTTCGCGCTGGGCTTTGTCGGCCTGGGGATCAGCATGTTCCCCTATATCGTGCCCCGCGCGCTGACCATCTGGGACACCGCCGCGCCGGAGAAGAGCCAGATCTTCATGCTGGTCGGCACCGTCTTCATCCTGCCGATCATCATCACCTACACGGCATGGGCCTATTATGTCTTTCGCGGGAAGACCGTCACCGAGGGCTATCACTGATGGTCGGCCAGCCCCCCGCGCCGCTGTGGCGGCGCCTCAGCTGGATGGCCGCGATCTGGCTGGCGAGCGTGCTGACGCTCGGCCTCGTCGCCAGCATCATCCGCCACTGGCTCCTCCCCTGATCCCGAACGCTGCGACGGAGCGCATGACATGACCGACGATACGACCTGGCCGACCACCGACGCGAGGATGGCGGCATGAAGACGCTTTTTTCCGAGATCATGGCGGACCTTCCCTTGGTCGCGATCCTGCGCGGGATCACGCCAACGGAGGTCGAGGCGGTCGGCGACGTGCTTGTCGAGGCGGGCTTCCGGTTGATCGAGGTGCCGCTCACCTCGCCCGATCCGTTCGACAGCATCGCGCGTCTGGCCGGGCGATGGGGACAAAGCGCGATCGTCGGCGCGGGGACCGTCCGCCGGATCGACCAGCTCGACCGGCTGATCGAGGCAGGAGGACGCCTGATGGTCACGCCCCATGGCGATCCCGCGCTGATCGCCGCCGCCTGTGCGCGCGGACTCGTCACCCTGCCCGGTGTCGCCACCCCCACCGAGGCGTTCGCGGCGCTGGACGCCGGGGCCGACGGGCTGAAACTCTATCCGGCGGAGATGATCCCGCCGAGCGCGGTGAAGGCGTTCCGCACGGTGATCGGCCCCGGCGTTCCGCTATGTCCGACGGGCGGCATCGAGCCCGAGGACCTTGCCCGCTATGTCGCGGCGGGTGCCGATGGCTTCGGGCTGGGCGGCGCGCTCTACCGCCCCGGCGACACGGCCGCGGATGTGGCCGTTCGGGCGGCCGCCTTCGTATCGCGCTGGAAAACGCTTCATGGATGACCCGACGGCGCAGCGCCCCGAGGATCGCGAATTGCTGGCGGCGGCCGCCGCGATCGGCCGCGACCTCATGCGACCCGATCCGCGCATCTACTGGGCCGACCTGCTGCTGACCGCCATCGTGGCCTATGCCAGCCTTGCGGGCGTGATGCGGCTTCCGCTCGGCGGCGCGACGATCGTCCTGGGCCTGGTCGCCATGCTCGCCTTTTATCGCGGGCTCAGCTTCATCCACGAGCTGGCGCATCTCCGCCGGTCGCAGCTTCCGGGGTTCGCCGCCGCCTGGAATCTCCTGTTCGGCATTCCGTTGCTGACCCCGTCCTTCCTCTATGACGACGTCCATGTCCGGCATCATGCCCGCCCCATCTATGGCACGACGCGCGACCCGGAATATCTGCCGCTGGCGTCGATGCGGCCGCAGCATCTGATCCTGTTCCTCATGGCGGCGGGGTTGGCCCCGCTGGGCCTGCTGATCCGCTTCGGCCTGCTGGCGCCGCTCGGCATCGGCAGCGCCCGCCTGCGCCGGGCGACCGTCGTCCGCTATTCCGCGCTGGCGATCAACCCGGCCTTTCGCCGGACGGAGCCGCAAGGACAGGCGCGTCGCGAATGGCTCCGCCTCGAAATCGCGGCCAGCGCATGGGCCGTCGCGGTCATCCTGCTGGTCGCCACCGGGACCGTCGGCGTGACACAGGCGGCGCTGGCGCTCCTCCTCGGTTCGGGCCTGGCGGTCATCAACCAGTTCCGCACGCTCGTCGCGCATCTGTGGGAGAATGAGGCGGGCACGCCGATAAGCCTGACCGCGCAATATCTGGATTCGGTCAATGTGCCGCCCCCCGCGCTGCTGCCCGCGCTCTGGGCGCCGGTCGGTCTTCGCTATCACGCGCTGCATCACCTGTTGCCGTCGGTTCCCTATCACGCGCTCGGCACGGCACATCGGCGGCTGTCGGCCCGGCTGGGGCAAACGCCCGAACGCGCGCGTGTCGACCATCGCAACATGCTGGCGCCGCTGCGTGCCATTTTCCGCGCTGCGGGCCGCTGAACCGGGCTAGGCGGATCGCCTGCGCTCGATGTCCGCGAGCACGTCGATGAAGTGCCGCACCCGCGCCGAGCGGAACCGCGCCTCGGGGAAGACCGCATGGACGCCCCCGTCCGGCAGCGACCATTGGGGAAGGAGATGGACGAGCCGCCCCGCCGCCAGGTCCGCCGCGACCACGAAGTCCGGCAGCACGGCCAGCCCGCACCCGGCCAGGACACAGGCATGGGTGGCGGGCGTCTTGTCCGCCATGACCACGGGCGACCCGGTGCAACGACGCTCCTCCCCCTCGCGCGAGAATGTCCAGTCGAGCGGATGCCGTAGCAGCCGGTTGCCGATCCACGGCATCGCCCCAAGTGCGTCCGGCGACAGGGCGTCCGCGGCGCGGCGCGCCATGTCGGGCGTGCAGACCAGCAACTGGCGAAAGCTGCCCAGCCGACGCATCTGCAACCCGCTGTCCGGCAACCAGCCGAGCCGGATGGCGACATCGACCTCCGCATCGATCAGATCGAGGACGGCGTCGTCGAACGTCACCTCGGCCCGGACAGCCGGAAAGCGCGCCAGGAACGCCGCCATGGCGGGCGCGACCACCGCCCGGCCATAATCGCTGGGCGCCGTCACCGTCAGCGTGCCGGTCGGCGTCTCCACCCCCTGCGCCGCCTCGGCGAACGCATCGTCCGCATCGCGCAGGATCGCCATCGCGCGTTCGTGGAAGCGCCGCCCGGCATCGGTCAGGTGCAGCTTGCGCGTGGTGCGCTTGAGCAGCGCGACACGCAGTTCCTCCTCCAGACGGGCGACCTGATGGCTGACGACCGTCTTGGCGACGCCCAGCCTCTCCGCCGCGCGGGTGAAGGAGCCCGTCTCCACCGTCGCGGTGAAATAGCGGAGGCGATTGAGATTGGGGGCGTCCATCGCATGATTGTCCTGTTTGGACTTACAGTGTGTACGAATTGCACCGATTTATCCAGGTCATCGGACCGCCTATCTCCGTCATCGACAGGGCAGCCTTATGCTGCCGAGCCACAGGACGATGACCATGACCGGCATAGGCGACATGCAGTTCCGCTATTTCTTCGATCCGCTGTGCGGCTGGTGCTATGCCAGCGCGCCCGCCCTCGCCGCGCTCACCGAGCAGGCGGGCGACCGGCTGGCCATGATGCCCTCCGGCCTGTTCGCCGCGCCCCGGCCGACCGCGTCGATCGCGGATCATGCCTGGCACAACGACCAGCGCATCGCGAGCATGACGGGCCAGCCGTTCAGCGAAGCCTATCACCAGCGCGTCCTCCAGGCGCCCGGCGGCGTGTTCGATTCCTCCGCTCTGACCCATGCGCTGGTGGCGCTGGGCGAATGGCAGCATGGCCTGGAGCCGCGCTTCCTGCATCAGGCGCAGATCGCTCGCTATGTCGGCGGAGAGGATACGTCGGATGGGATGGTGGTGGCGCGGATCGCCGCATCGGTCGCAGACCAGGCGGGAATCGCGCTCGACGCCGCGGCGCTGGCCGATCGCCTGCGCCATGACGCGGACCTGCATGCCCGGACCGACGCGCGGATCGGCGAGACGCAGCGGGCGATGGCGGCACTGCGGATCAGCGGAGTGCCGCAACTGGTCGCGATTGTCGGCGGTCGGCACGTCATCGTTCGCGGGGACGATATCTATGCGGGCGGCGATCGCCTGCTCACCGCTCTGGCCGCGCTGGACCGCGCGGCGTAATTTCACAAGAAAGGACGTAACATCATGAACATCGCCTTGATCGGCGCATCCGGCAATGCCGGTTCGCGCATCCTTGCCGAACTCGTCCGCCGCAATCACATGGTGACCGCGATCGCACGCGACACCGCCAGGATCGCCACTGCTCCGGGTGTCCGCGCGGTCGGTGTCGACCTGCACGACGGCGCGGCGCTGGCCGACGTGCTGCGCGGCCATGACGCGGTCATCAGCTCGGTCCATTTCCTCGCCAGCGGCCCCGACGCGCTGATCGATGCGGTGAAGGCATCCGGCGTGCGCCGCTATCTGGTCGTCGGCGGCGCGGGCAGCCTGGAGGTCGCGCCGGGCCAGCGCCTGATCGACAGCCCCGATTTCCCCGCCGCCTATCGCGACGAGGCGCTGGCCGGGGCGGCCTTTCTCGACAGGCTGCGGGGTGAGACCGATCTCGACTGGACGTTCCTGTCGCCCTCGGCGGTCTTCGCCCCCGGCGAGCGGACCGGGACGTTCCGGCTCGGCGGCGACGCGCTCCTGACCAATGCGAACGGCAGCAGCATCTCGTTCGAGGATTATGCGATCGCGCTCGTCGACGAACTGGAGGTTCCGGCCCATATCCGGCGGCGTTTCACCGTCGGCTACTAACGCCGATCGACATTCGGGATCGCTCCTTCCCTCTCCCCTCTGCGAGGGGCGAGGGAAGGAGGGCATCGCCACGCCTCATGCGGGCGGAGCGCCGTCCTCCGCTTCCACGGAAACCGCCGACCGGGGCGTCGCATCGACACGCAGCGCGAACACATCCGGCCGGGAATAGTGACCGGCCACGTCGAGATCATATCGACCGCGCACGACGTCATCCAGGTCGATCGTCGCCGCCAGCACGCCTTCGCGGCCATGAAGCGGCCCCGCCACGATCTCGCCCATCGGATTGACGATGATGCTGCCGCCCTTGATCAGTTCCGCCGTCGCATCCTCCCCGGCAAATGCGGCATAGTCCGCGGGCGCGTCGGCGCGGGTCATATATTGGCACGCGCTGAGCAGGAACATGCGTCCCTCATAGGCGATGTGGCGCATCGACGCCTGCCAGATGTCACGCTCGTCCACCGTCGGCGCACACCAGATTTCGACGCCGCGCGCGTACATCGACTGGCGCAACAGCGGCATGTAATTCTCCCAGCATATCGCCGAGCCGATCCGGCCGACCGGCGTCTGGAGGACCGGGATCGTCGATCCGTCGCCCTGCCCCCAGACCAGCCTTTCGCTGGCGGTCGGCATCAGCTTGCGATGCTTGCCGATCAGCGCCCCATCGGGCCCGAAGAACAGCGCGGTGCAATAAAGCGTGGCGCCGTCGCGCTCGATCACGCCGGTCACCAGATTCGCCTTCATATCGGCGGCGAAGCCGCCGATCGTGCGGACTTCCGGCCCATCGATCTCGATCGCCGCGCGCCAGTAGCGCAGATAATCCTCCCGCCCCTCTGCCGTGCGCGAGCCGATGCGCGCGCCGAAATCCAGGCCCTTGGGATAGCCGCCGATATAGGCTTCCGGAAATACCGCGAGCTCGACGCCGTCACGTTTAGCGGCGTCGCAATGGGCGGCCATCCGCTCCAAAGTATGGGGGGTGTCGAACAGGGTCGTTCCAGCCTGCACGACGGCGACGCGATGTTGACGCACGCTATATTCCTCTATCTTCCGGTGTTCTTCGAAACGGGTCCATCGATGCCCCTGGGCCGATGTCCTATAGTAGTTGCGGCCTCGATCAGACTCGCTCGATCATCAGGGCGATCCCCTGCCCCACACCGATGCACATGAAGGCCATGGCATAGCGACCGCCGGTGCGATGCAGCTCCTCGACCGCCGTCATCGCGATGCGCGCCCCCGACATGCCGAGCGGATGGCCCAGCGCGATCGCACCGCCATTGCGGTTCACGCGTGGGTCGTCGGGCGCGATGGCCAGGTCGCGCAAGGTCGCGATCGCCTGCGCGGCAAAGGCTTCGTTGAGTTCGATGACGTCGATCTGGTCCAGGCCGACCCCGGTGTTCCGGCACAGCTTGCGCGCGGCCTCGATCGGTCCTGCGCCCATGATCCGGGGCGCGATGCCGGCCGATGCCAGCCCCAGGATACGCGCGCGCGGCGTCAGGCCGTGGCGGACCGCCGCCGCTTCCGATGCGATCAGCATCGCCGCCGCGCCGTCGTTGAGGCCCGAGGCATTGCCCGCCGTCACCGTGCCGTCGGCGCGGACGACGGGTTTCAGCTTCGCCAGCGCCTCCAGGCTCGTGGCGCGGGGATGTTCGTCCTGCGTGACGACGATCGGTTCCCCCTTTCGCTGGGGGATGGTGACGGGCACGATCTCCACGGCCATGCGACCGCTCGCGATCGCCGCCGCCGCCTTTTGCTGGCTGGCAAGCGCGAAGGCGTCCTGGTCCTCGCGACCGATCCGCCATTGGTCGGCGACGTTTTCCGCTGTCTGGGGCATGGTGTCGACGCCATACGCCGCCTTCATCGCCGGATTGACGAAGCGCCAGCCGAGCGTGGTGTCCTCGATCTGCTGGGCCCGGTCGAAGGGGCCCGCCGCCTTGCCCATGACATAGGGTGCGCGGGTCATGCTCTCGACACCCCCGGCCATGACGAGTTCGGCATCGCCGCTGCGGATCGCCTGCGCCGCGATGCCGACGGCGTTCAGCCCCGACCCGCACAGCCGGTTGACCGTCCCGCCCGGCACCACCTCCGGCAGTCCGGCGAGCAGCACCGCCATGCGCGCGACGTTGCGATTGTCCTCGCCCGCCTGGTTCGCGCAGCCCAGCAGCACGTCGTCGACGCCCTGCCAGTCGACGTGGCGGTTGCGCTCCATCAGCGCGCGCAGGGGAATGGCGGCAAGGTCGTCGGCCCGAACGCCCGCCAGCGCGCCGTTCAGCTTGCCGATGGGGGTGCGGATCGCATCGCAGATATAAGCGTCGGGCATCAGGCGTCCTGTTCCAGCATGTCGATGATCTTCTGCGCCTCGGCAAAGCCGGTATTGGCGGCGGGTACGCCCGCATAGATGGCGGCCTGCATCAGCACTTCCTTCAGCTCGTCGCGGGTAAAGCCGCCCTGGGTCAGCCCGGCGCGCACATGCAGCGCGAACTCCTCCCAGCGCCCCAGTGCACAGGTGATCGCCAGCACGATCAGGCGGCGGGTGCGATCGTCCAGACCCGGCCGACCCCAGATCTCGCCCCAGGCGATCCGGGTGATCATGGCCTGGAAATCGGCCGTCAGGGGCGTGCGCTTCGCCAGGCTGCGTTCGACCCATGCATCGCCCAGCACCCGGCGGCGATTGATGAGCCCCGCCTCGAACAGTGTATCGCTCGCCGCCTCGACCGTTTCGTCGGTGGTCAGGAACCGGCGGAGCGCGGTGGCCAGCGCGGCCGGCGCCTCGATCGGTGGCAGGTGTGCCCCCTCGACCCCGGCATGGCGCGCGCCGGGGATGGTCGCGACCAGATGCTCGCCATGCCCGGCATAGGGGGTGGAGACGTCGCGCATCGCGGTGACGACCAGGGTCGGCACGGCCAACCCCGCAATCCGCTCGATCAGCGCCATGTCGCGGATCGCCGCGCCCGCCCCGGCATAACCCGTATCGGCCTGGCGCGCGATGCCGTCGCGCAGCGTCGCGGCGATGTCGGGATGCTGCGCGGCGAAGTCGGGCGACAGGAAGCGCCCGACCGCCATTTCGGCAATGGCACCGGTGCCCTGCGTGCGTACCGTGTCGATCCGCGCCCCCCACGCCGCCGGGTCCATCGTCGCCGAGGTGCAAATCAGCGCCAGCGCCGAAACCCGCTCCGGATGGTCGAGCGCCAGTTGCATCGCGACCATGCCGCCCAGCGACACGCCCGCCACCGCCGCCGTCCCGACGCCCGCATCGTCCATGATCGCGGCGACATCGGCGGCCAGCATCGCCAGGCTATAGTCGCCGTCCGGGGCATCCGATCCGCCATGCCCGCGCGCATCGATGCGCAGCAGGCGAAAGGCGGGGAGCAGCAGCGGCACGGTCCGGTCCCAAAGGCCGATATCCGTGCCGATCGAGTTGAGCAGCACCAGCACCGGACGATCCTCCGCGCCCTCCAGTCGCCAGTGCAGGCGGGTGCCGCCGCGTGTCGTGAACGCCATATCAGTTCCCTTCGAACCCCAGCAATTCGGCGATGATGGCCGCGCTTTCGCCCAGGTCGTCGCCCATGCCGGCGCTGGCCAAATTGCGCGCCACCGCCGCGCGGTCGATCTCCAGCCCCTCGGCCACCACCGCCATCGCGGCGGCGCTGCCCGAGGCGAGCAGGAACAGTTCGGCCAGGACCGGGCCCTCCGCCTGCCAGCCGCCGAGCCCGCGTTCCTGTTCCTGCGGCATCCCCGCCAACAGCGCGGCGACGAGGCCCGGCGCGCGGATCGCGGCGGACAGCGCGACCTGACAGCCGGTCGGATTGCGCTTATGCGCCATCGCCGAGGAGCCGCCGCGTCCGGCGATCGCGGGCTCCCGCGCCTCGCCGACGCCGTTCTGCGCCAGCAGCGACACGTCGCGGGCCAGCTTGCCCAGCGCGCCGATCAGGATGCCGATCGACGCGCCGATCGACGCCACGCCCGTCCGCCGCGCATGCCAGGGCGCCCCCGCCATCAGCCCCAGGGCCTGCGCCATATGCGCCGCGACCGCCGCACCCTGCCCGCCCGATCCGGCGCGCGTTCCCGCCGCGCCGCCGAACTGGATGATGGCATGGCGCGCCACGGCCTCTTCCAGTTGATCGAGCGCCTCGTCGATCCCCGCCGCAGCCTGCGCCAGCCGCAGGCCGAAGGCGACCGGGATCGCGTCCTGCAGCAGCGTGCGCCCGATCGCGGGGGTCGCACGATGCGTCGCCGCGAGGTCCGCCAAGGCCGCGACCACCCGGCGGGCATCACGCGCGACCAGGGGAAGCGCGGCACGGACCTGCATCATCATCACGCTGTCCGCCACATCCTGGCTGGTCGCGCCGCGATGCAGCGCCCGGCCCGCCTCGCCCGACAGCGCGCCGCGCAGATGCTCGACCAGCGGGATGGCCAGAGTCCCCGCCAGGGCCGCCGCATCCGCCAGCACGGCCGGGTCGATCCGAACCTGGGAGATACCCTTGGCGATCGCCTCCGCCACCGCTGCCGGGATCAGCCCATGGGCCGCCTGCGCCTTTGCCAACGCCACCTCGAAGGCGCAGGCATGGGCGATGGTCGCCGCGTCGTCGAACACCGCGATCATCTCCGGCGTCGCGGCCGGGCGGAGGCGCAACAGGCTGGTCATAGGTCGAACATCACCGTTTCGCGCGCCCCCTGCAGGACGAGGTCGAGCGACCAGACGCCCGGCGCGCCCTGCACCGCGATCATGGTGACGCGACGCTCCGGCGGGACGAGCGCGAGGACCGGATCGGTGTCGTTGCCGTCCGCCCCCTCGAAATAGAGGCGCGTCGCCAGCCGCTTGAGCAGTCCACGCGCGAAGATCGACACGGCCAGATGCGGCGCCTGAAGGCTGTCGCCCGGCCCCGGCACCCGGCCGGGCATGATCGTGAGGAAACGGAAGCGGCCCTCCTCATCGGTCGCGGACCGGCCGAAGCCGACGAAATGCGGATCGATCGGCACGTCCTGCCGGGTATCGTCCAGGCTGCGATAGCGACCCGCCGCATTGGCCTGCCATATCTCGACCATCGCATCGGGCACCACGGCGCCCTGTCCGTCGAGCACGCGGCCGGTGACCTCGATGACCTGCCCCTCGGGCGTGCCGGTGGGCGAGGACAGGTTCAGCACATAATGCGCCTCGGGCATCAGTTCGGGGCGTGCGCCCATGTCGGACCGGCCGACCAGGTCGGCGCCGCCCCGCCAGGGCAGGCCGTAGTGGAAGAACGGCCCGACCGTCTGGCTGGGCGTCTGGCCGAACAGCGCCGGATCCTGATTGTCGGCGCGCGCCTGGGGGCGCAGGTCGGCTGGATCAATGGTCATGATGATCCTCCTCGAAGGGCGTCTGCTCGCGTCCCTTCAGCACCACGTCGAACCGATAGCCGAGCGCCCAGTTGGGCTCGGTCACATCCATGTCCAGCCGCGCGACCAGCCGCTGGCGGTACGGCATGGGCACCGCATTGGCGATCGGATCGATCTCGATCAGCGGATCGTCGGGAAAATAGAGCTGCGTCACCAGCCGCGTCGCAAAGGCGGGGCCCAGCAGCGAGAGATGGATATGCGCGGGCCGCCAGGCATTGCGGTGATTGCCCCAGGGATAGGCGCCGGGTCGCACCGTGACGAAGCGATAACGCCCCTCCGCATCGGTCACCACCCGCCCCGCGCCGGTGAAATTGGGGTCGTGCGGCGCGTCCCACTGGTCCTTGGCATGGATATAGCGTCCGGCGGCATTGGCCTGCCAGATTTCCATGACGGTATCGGGCACCGCGCGCCCCTGTTCGTCCAGCACGCGGCCCGCGACGATGATCCGCTGGCCCAGCGGCTCGGCCTTGTGCTGCTTCGTCAGGTCGGCGAGCGCCGATCCCATCAGCCGGTCCCAGCAGCCGCCGGGTCCGGTCGTCTCGGTCAATGTCGGCGGTATCGCGATCGGCGGATGCTGCGGCGCCCGGATCACCGTGGAGCGATAGTCGGGCACCAGCAGCGGCGGCGCGCCTGCATCGTCCTTGCTATAGCCGATCATGCCGGCTGCTCCGTAAAGGGGGCACCCGTCTTGGCGCGCACCTCGTCCAGCGTCACGCCGGGCGCCAGCTCGACCAGCCGCAGCCCCGGCTTGTCGCAGGCCATCACGCACAGATCGGTGACGATCAGGTCGACACAGGCCTTGCCGGTCAGCGGCAGGGTGCATTCGGGCAGGATCTTGGGGGTGCCGGACTTGCTGGCATGGTCCATCACCACGACGATGCGCTTGACGCCCGCGACCAGGTCCATCGCACCGCCCATGCCCTTCACCATCTTGCCCGGGATCGTCCAGTTGGCGATGTCGCCGCCCGCCGACACCTCCATCGCGCCCAGCACCGCCATGTCGATATGGCCGCCCCGGATCATCGCGAAGCTGTCCGCGCTGGAAAAGAAGCTGGAGGTCGGCAGCGTCGTCACCGTCTGCTTGCCTGCGTTGATGAGGTCGGGGTCCGCCTCGCCTTCATAGGGAAAGGGCCCGATGCCAAGCAGGCCGTTCTCCGACTGCAAGGTCACGTCGATCCCGGCGGGCACATGGTTCGCAACCAAGGTCGGGATGCCGATGCCCAGATTGACGTAGAATCCGTCCTGAAGCTCGCGCGCGGCGCGCGCCGCCATCTCGTCGCGGGTCCAGCTCATGCCGCATCCTCCCGTGCGCGGGTCGTCAGCTTCTCGATCCGCTTCTCGTTGATGGTCGAGCGGACGATCCGGTCGACGAAGATGCCGGGCGTGTGGATGCAGTCGGGGTCGAGCGCGCCCGCTTCGACGATCTCCTCCACCTCGACCACGGTCACCTTGCCGGCGGTCGCCATGTTCGGGTTGAAGTTGCGCGCGGTCTTGCGGAACATGAGGTTGCCCGCCGGGTCCGCCTTCCACGCCTTGATGATCGACAGGTCGGCGCGCAGCCAGGTCTCGCGGACATAATCCTGCCCGTCGAACGTCTCGACCGGCTTGCCCTCGGCCACCACCGTACCGACGCCGGTCTTGGTGTAGAAGGCCGGAATGCCCGCACCGCCAGCGCGGATACGCTCGGCCAGCGTGCCTTGCGGATTCAGTTCCAGCGCCAGTTCGCCCGAAAGATATTGCTGCTCGAACAGCTTGTTCTCGCCGACATAGCTCGAGATCATCTTGGCGACCTGGCGGCTTTCCAGCAGCATCCACAGGCCGAACCCGTCCGCGCCCGCATTGTTGGAAATGACGGTCAGGCCCGTCACGCCGCTCGCGCGGACCTCCGGGATCAGGCTTTCCGGATTGCCCGACAGGCCGAAACCGCCCGACATGATCGTCATGCCGTCGAACAGCAGCCCGGCCAGCGCAGCCGCGGGGCTGTCATAGATCTTGCTCTTCATGCCATCTCCAGGGGCAGGCCCACATAATTCTCGGCGAGCGTCCGCTGCGCGGCGGGCGAACCGCGCAGATATTCCAGCTCGGCCATCTGGATGCGCCGGTCGAAGTCATCCATGGTCGGGAAACGGTGGGTCACGGAAGTGAACCACCAGGAAAAGCGCTCCGCCTTCCACACCCGCGCCAGCGCGCGGGCCGAATAATGGTCGATCCCCGCATCCGACCGTTCGTGATAATGTTCGGTCAGCGCACGACCCAGCATCGTCACGTCGGACACGGCCAGGTTCATGCCCTTGGCCCCCGTCGGCGGCACGATATGCGCCGCGTCCCCGGCCAGGAACAGCCGCCCCCAGCGCATCGGCTCGGCGACGAAGGAGCGAAGCGGCGCGATCGCCTTTTCGAAGCAGGTTCCGCGCGTCACCCTGGCCGCCATGTCCGGGCCGAGGCGGACGCAAAGCTCGTCCCAGAAGCGATCGTCGGACCATTGCGCCAGATCCTCGTCCAGCGCGCACTGGACATAATAGCGGCTGCGCGTCGACGAGCGCATCGACGCCAGCGCGAAGCCGCGTTCGTGATTGGCATAGATGAGTTCGTGATCGGCGGGCGGCACATCGGCCAGCACACCCAGCCAGCCAAAGGGATAGACCCGCTCGAACACCCGCAGGACGTCGGCCGGGATGGCCGCGCGACTGATGCCGTGAAAGCCGTCGCAGCCGACCACGAAGTCGCAATCGAGCCGGTGTTCCGCGCCATCCTGCCGCCAGGTCACGCTCGGCCGATCGCCGTCCAATCCGGACAGGGTGACGTCCGCCGCGTTCCAGACGATCGACACGCCGCGATCCTCGGCGGCGTCGAACAGGTCGCGCATCACCTCCTGCTGGCCATAGACGGTGACGGTCGATCCGCCCGTCAGCGCCGCCATGTCGATGCGGAAGACCTCGCCGTCGAGCGCCAGATTGGTGCCGCCATGGACCAGCCCCTCGCGCTCCAGCCGCGCCGACAGGCCCAGCCGCCGCATCAGCGCGACCGTCCCCTGTTCCAGCACGCCCGCGCGGACCCGTCCCTCGACATAGTAACGGTCGCGTCGTTCGATCACGACGGCCTCGATCCCTTCGGCGTGGAGCAGATGGGCCAGGAACATGCCCGCCGGTCCCGCCCCGATTATCGCCACCTGTGTCCGGTGCCTCATATCCATCCTCTCGACTGTCGGCCTGTTCGCCGACTTGTGCCGATCATGCGCCTTGCGGTGGCGGCGTACGATGGACGGGGCGCGCAAAAAGTTGGACGATCCGGTTGCCGCGCAATAGCATGGCCGAATGGTGTCCGCGGCCATTCCCAGCTTCTATCTCTATGGCGAACCGCACCGCGCGGTGGAGGAGGGCTTCGTCCATGCCGAACGGCTGGACAGCCGCTCGCGCCCGCATGAATGGACGATTCTGCCGCACGCCCATGCCGATCTGGTCCAGCTCTTCCTGCTGGAAGAAGGCGGCGGCACCATGCGCGCCGAGACGAAGAGTCTGGCCGTCAGCGCGCCCGCCCTGGTGATCGTACCGGCGGGGATCGTGCATGGTTTCGACTGGCATCACGAGTCGGCGGGCGCGGTCGTGACCTTGTCGGTCCGGCATCTGACGCTGCTCGACAGCCGCTATCCGGGGCTTGCCGCCGTCTTCGAGCAGGCCGGAGTCATCGGCTCGGACGATATGCCGACCGACCGGATCGGCGCGCAGATCGCGACGCTGATGCGCGAGCTGCTATGGTCGGGACCGGGGCACCGCGCGGCGGTCGATGCCGCGTTGCTGACGATCCTGGTCGAGACGCTGCGCTCGCTCGACAGGATGCGCGACCATGCCCCCGCCATCCCCGGCCATCACCACAGCCTGGTCGCCCGCTTCCGCGCCAGGATCGACGAGCGTTTCCGGCTGCGCGAGCCGATCGCCGATTATGCCGAGGCGCTGGGGACCAGCGAAAGCCGCCTGCGCGTCGCCTGCGCGCGGGTCGCGGCGCTGTCACCCGCCGCGATGCTGGACCAGCGCGCCATGCTCGATGCCAAGCGCGCGCTTCTCTATACCAATATGTCGGTGGCGGAGGTCGGCTATGCGATCGGCTTTTCCGACCCGGCCTATTTCACCCGCTTTTTCAGCCGCCATGCGGGCGTGTCTCCCAGCGCCTATCGCAAGGCCGCGGGCGACTGACGCCCGGACGCGGCATCGGCCTTTCCGGCGGAGCGGATTGTCAGCCCCGTGCGTAATCGCGCGGGGTCATGCCATATTTCTCCTTGAAGGCGCGGCTGAAATGCGCGGGATCCTTGAATCCGCAATCATAGGCGACGGACGTGACGGACGACCGATAGGCCAGATTGCCGCGAAGGTCGCGCTTGGCCTTTTCCAGCCGGAGGTGCCAAATCCGTTCCGACAGCGACCGTTCGCTTTCCGCGAACAGCTTGCGCAGATAGCGTTCCGACAATCCGAAGGTTTCCGCGACGCGCTCGCACGTCAGCGTCTCTTCGCAGAAATGCGTGTCGACGAACTGGACGATACGGGTCATCAGCACATGGCGCTGTTCGCGCAGCGGCGGGCGCCGGTCGGAGGTCTGTTCGGTGAAGGCCGCGCCGACCAGGTCGATCAGCGCACCGTGGAGCGCGGGCGCGCTGCTGGGATCGATATGGCCCAGCTGATCCTCGAGATCGCAGATAAAGCGTGCCGCCAGCCGCCCGGTGCCCCGCGCGCCCGAGATGGGGCAAGCGGTCAGATCATCCAGGCTGCGAATCTGGCGGGCCATGTCCTTGCGGCTGAGCCGCAGCACGGTCTGGACAAAGGGTTCCTCCACGAAGAAATCATAGGGCCGCGTGCTGTCGTAGATCGCCATGTCGCCCACCTGAAGACGCGCCTCGCGGCTGCCCTGACAGATCGTCACCCGGCCTTCGACCAGCACGGTCAGCAGGACATATTCGTCATGGTCGGATGCGATCCGGCGGCGATCGCGCGAGACATGGTGGCGCCCGGCGGCGACCTTGGCGATGCGGGTTCCCAACAGGTCGCAACTGCTGATCGAGGCGTGGAACGGGCCGTCGTCCGCGCGCGCGCAATCGAGATCGACGATCTGTTCGCGCACCGTCTCGCGCCAAGCGGCAAAGCTGACGGCATCGACCTGCCTGCGCTTCATGCTTTCAACGTCCACGATGCATCCTCGTGTGCCGCAGGGCTCAAGGCAGCGATGCTCTCATAGGGACCGGTTCGGCCGCAAGCCCTTATTCCATGGCCCGGTCGCCAGCACCCCGACCGGCCCCCGAGGATACCGAGGCCCCTTTTCTGCGCCGCTCCAAACCTGAAAACAGGCCGTCCCGTACAAGTTTTTCCGATCGTCCTCGCAGACTATCCGTCTTGTGGGTCGGGCTTTGCAGGTTCGCACCATAAGCCGACATCCAGCCCGAAAGAGGCTCGAGCGGCGCCGTCAGGAGGTCCTGGTTCATAGGAAGGGGGCGTTATGCGCGTGCAATATAGTTCGATGTTATTGGCCGGTGTTTCCCTGATGGCGTTGCCGCACGCGGCACTAGCGCAGGAGGCGACACCCACGACCGCCACCGGGATCGAGGCCCAGGCCAGCCCGGCGAACGACGGCGCCGATGGGCAGAAGGACATCGTCGTCACCGGATCGCGCGTGGTGCGCGACGGCAGCAAGTCGCCCAGCCCCGTGACCGTCCTGAGCGCGGGCGAACTGACCCGCACCGCGCCCAGCAACATCGCCGACGGGCTCAACCAGTTGCCCCAGTTCAGCAATTCGGTCAGCCAGACCAGCTATGGCCAGACCAACGCCAACACGCCCAGCAACGGCAACTATCTGAACCTGCGCGGCATCGGGCCCGCGCGCGCGCTGATCCTGTTCGACGGGCGGCGACTGCCGCCGACCAGCTTCGACGGCAGCGTCGACGTCAACACCCTGCCCCAGATGCTGGTCCAGCGCGTCGACGTGGTCACGGCCGGTGCGTCGGCGACCTATGGTTCGGACGCGGTCAGCGGTGTGGTCAACTATGTCCTCGACAAGACGTTCACGGGCGTCAGATACACGCTGCAAAAGGGCGTCTCGACGCGCGGCGACGCGCCCAGCCTGCGCGCGGGCGTGGCGGTCGGGACGGGGCTGCTCGGCGACCGGGCGCACCTGATCGCGAGCTTCGAACATTACGACTCGGCCGGTATCTTCAGCCGCTACGACCGACGCTATGCGGGCAATCTCTACAGCCTGGTCGGCGCCGGGACCGCCGCCAATCCCTATGTCACCGCGGCCAACACCCGGCTGAGCTTCTCGTCGTTCGGCGGCCTGTTGCCTGCGCTTGGCCTCGCCTTCCAGCCGGGCGGCGCGCTGACCGCGTTCAACGGGGGGACGGCGACGGGCAATCCGTCGATCAATATCGGCGGCGACGGGGCCTATTTCGATCAGCTCGGCCTGACCGGCAGCCTGAAGACCAACCAGGCCTTTGCACGCCTGTCGATGGACGTCGCGCCGGGCGTCAACGCCTTCGTCCAGGGCAGCTACGCCGACTCGCGCAATATCGGCTATTACGGCTCCGACTTCCATTTCGGCAGCATCCTGTTCTCGCCGACCAACGCCTTCCTGTCGGCGCAGCAACAGGCGCAGCTCACCGCCGCGTCGGGCGGCGCGCCGATCACGATGTCGCGCTACAGTCGCGACCTGGGCCAGCGCGTGTCCGACGCGTTCAACCGCAGCTACAATGTCACGGCGGGCGTCGACGGGCGCTTCGGCGATTATCGCTGGAACCTGGCCTATTCCCATGGCCGCACGCAGCTCGACGTGAAGGGGCTGGAGGTCAACAACCAGAAATTCTACGCCGCGCTCGACGCGGTGAGGGACGGCAGCGGCAATATCGTCTGCCGGGTCAGCCTCACCAATCCCGGTCTCTATCCGGGCTGCGTTCCGCTCAACCTGTTCGGAGAGGGGTCGCCGTCGGCCGCGGCGGTCGCCTATGTCAACGACTATTCGCGCTACCGCGTCGTCAACGAACTGGACGTGGTCAGCGGCTCGATCTCGGGTTCGCCCTTCTCGTCATGGGCGGGGCCGGTGTCGGTGGCGGTCGGCGGCGAATATCGGCGCCAGTCGCTGGTCGAAACCAGCAATTCCGATCCCGGCGTGGCGACCGACTTCACCGGCATCCGTTTCGTGCCCAGCGGGACGCTCGGCCACAGCTTCACGAACGTCGGCAGCGCCAAGGGGCGTTACGACGTCAAGGAGGTGTTCGGCGAGGTCGACATTCCGCTGGCCAAGGACAGCGCGCTCGGCCGCTCGCTCAACCTGAACGGTGCGGTCCGCTATACCGACTATAGCACCAGCGGCGGCGTGACGACGTGGAAGGCGGGCCTGGTCTATCAGCCGGTCGACGACCTGGTCATCCGGGCGACGCGTTCGCGCGACATCCGGGCGCCCACCCTGTACGACCTGTTCGCCTCGCGCTCGATCAACGTCTTCGGCCTGTCGATCCCCGGCGTGGGCAATTTCCCCACCCAGGCGATCTCGGGCGGCAACGCCGCGCTCAAGCCCGAGAAGGGGCTGACCACCAGCGCGGGCTTCGTCTATTCGCCCTCCTGGCTGCCCGGCGCCCGCCTCGCCATCGACTATTTCGACCTGAAGCTGCGCGATGCGATCACCGTGCAGGACGCGCAACAGGCCTATGACGATTGCCAGGCCAGCGGTGGAAACGCCCCGGTGTGCAACCTGATCGTCCGCACGTCCGGCTCGACCGTCCCCACGGCCATCCTGGTTTCGCCGCTGAACAGCGCCTCGCTGCGGACGCGGGGGTTCGATTTCGAATCCTCCTACACCTTCGGCGTGGGTCAGGGGCAACTGGCCCTGCGCGCCTTCGCCAGCTATGTGCCGGTGCTGAGGTTGCAGACGAGCGCGACGCAGCCGGCCGAGGAACTGGCGGGCACCGCGAACACCTCCGTCGGCGGCAACGGCGCGGGCTATCCCAAATGGCGGGGCAACCTGTCGGTGAACTACGCGAACGGCGGCTTCAACCTGAACGTGCAGGAACGCTGGATCGGCCGCTATGACCGCTCGACGCGGGCCAGCTATGTGATCGCCGACGCGTCCAACCGGATGCCGAACGTGTTCTACACCGATCTGAACATCAGCTACGACGTCGCGGGCGGCCAGTTCTCGCCGTTCATCAACTTGCGCAACCTGTTCGATCGACAGGCCCCGCTCTACGCCAGCGCGCTGCCGGGCCTGTCCTATCCGGCCAACCAGAGCCTGCACGACGTCGTCGGACGCTACGTCACCTTCGGCATTCGCGGCAAATTCTGAAGGATCGGGGCCGATCGCGCGTCGGCCCCTTTGCTTCCGCCAGAGAGGATCATTCGATGAAACCATGGTTCCCGGCCATCGCGGCGGTGGTGGCGGCGGCGACACCCGCTGCCGCCACGCCCCGCACGCCCGCATCCCCCGCGCCCGCCGCCCGCTCGGGCTGCGATCGCGGGTGCCTGCTCGACATGACGAACCGCTATCTGCTGGCGCTGGAGGCGCATGACGCCGCCCGCCTGCCCCTCGCCCCCGGCGCGATGGTGTATGAGAATGGCCGGCCCGGCCGGCTCGACGACGGCGTGTGGAAGGACGCCACGATCATCACCGGCCGATCGACGATCGTCGACCCCGAGGCCGGGCAGGCGATCTTCTTCGGCATCGTCCGCCGCAAGGACGCAGGACAGGCGCTGTACGTCGCCCGGCTGAAGGTCGCGGACGGCCGGATCACCGAGGTCGAGCAGCTGACCGCGGGCAAGGACGACCTGCTCTTCAATCCGGACGGCGTTCATTTCCCCAAGCCGATCTGGTCCGACGTCCTGCCGCCGGAGGAACGCGTCCCCGCCGCCGAGCTGCGGCGCATCGCCAACCTGTATTTCCAGTCAATCCAGGAACATGATCCGACGATCGTGCCGCTCCATCCCGACTGCAACCGGACCGAAAACGGGACGCCGACCACCAATACCAATCGGCCCGACGTCATCACCTCCGACAGTTGCGACATCGGCGTCACCAAGTTCGGCTGGATCCCGGTGGTCCGCGAACGCCGCTTCCCGATCGTCGACACCGCGCGCGGCCTGGTCATCGGGATCAGCCATCTGGACGTGGTGCCCGGCATCAGCAGCAACAACGGCCCCAAGGCCGATGCGCCCTTCACCTTCGTGATCTATGAGATCTTCAAGATCGTCGACGGCCGCATCCTCGACATCGAATGCTTCATGATCACGCCCAAGGACCGGCGCTCGATCTGGCCGGTGGGGCCGTTCTACGAAAAGCTCCATCCCTATCGGCGGGCAGCCTCGCCCGCCGCGAAATAGCCCGCATGCGGCGGCGCGCCATGCCGGTCCGGGCCATTTTTCGGGCCGCAGGCGGCAAGCGCGGTTCGATGCCGCCGCTAGCCTTCATTCCATATCAGCGAGGGGGAAGAGTGCGTTGACGAAGCCCATGGTTCGGCTCGCCGTCGTACAGGCGGCGCCAGTCTATCTCGACGCGCAGGCGTCCACCGACAAGGCCATCGGCCTGATCGCCCAGGCGGCGGCGAACGGCGCGAAGCTGATCGCCTTTCCGGAAATCTGGATACCGGGTTATCCCTGGTGGATATGGCTGGGCGCACCGGCATGGGGCGCGCAGTTCCTGCCGCGCTACCACCGCAACGCCCTGGCCGCCGACGGCCCCGAACTGGGCCGCATCCGCGAGGCAGCCGCGCGGCATGGCATCCACTGCGTCATCGGCTATGTCGAGCGCGCCGACAGCACGCTCTACATCAGCCAGATGCTGATCGACGACACCGGCACCACGGTGTTCAACCGGCGCAAGCTGAAGCCGACCCATGTCGAGCGTACCGTGTTCGGCGAGGGCGACGGGTCCGACCTGAAGGTCGTCGACACCGCCATCGGTCGCCTGGGCGCGCTATGCTGCGCCGAGCATGTCCAGCCGCTGAGCAAGTTCGCCCTCTATGCGCAGGGCGAACAGATCCATGTCGCCTCCTGGCCGTCCTTCACGCTCTACAAGGGCATCGCTTATGGTCTGAGCGCGGAGGCGAACCTGGCCGCCAGCCGCGTCTATGCGCTGGAGGGGGGCTGCTTCGTCCTTCATGCGACCGGCGTGATGTCGCCCGATGTCTATAACACCCTGTGCGACACGCCCGACAAGGTGGCGTTGCTCAACGCGGCCGGTGCGGTGCAGGGCGGGGGCAATTCCATGATCTTCGGACCCGATGGCCGCTCGCTGACCGACCCGATGCCGGAGGATGAGGAAGGGCTGCTCTATGCCGATGCCGATTTCGACGCCATCGTCCATGCCAAGAGCGCGCTCGATCCGACCGGCCATTATTGCCGGGCCGATGCGACGCGGTTGCTGCTGAACGCCCGACCCCGCCGCCCGGTGGAGCCGTTCGGCGCGTCGCTGCCCGACGCTGGCACATGGGAGGCGCTATGACCCCCTCCCCCACCGCCGATGGCGGCGCCCTGAGCGGCGACCGCCGCTATGAGTTTCGCGCGATCGCGCTGCTCGCCTTGGGGTTCGGGCTGGTCGGGCTCGATCGCTGGCTGGTGATGCCGCTCGCGCCGCAGATCATGCGCGACCTGAAGCTGGATTATCAGGACCTCGGCAACCTGGCCGCGGCGGTCGGCCTGTCATGGGGCGTGTTCGCGATCCTGATGGGCAATCTGGCCGACCGCATCGGGCGTCGCCGGATCGTGATCGCCTCGGTGATCGGCTTCTCGCTGCTGTCGGGGGTCAGCGGACTGGCGGGCAGCCTGGCGATGCTGATGGTCGCGAGGCTGGCGATGGGCGTCGCGGAGGGGGCCTATTGTCCCGCGAGCTACGCCGCCGCGCTGGATGCGTCGCGGCCGGAGCGGCGCGGGCTGAATCTCGGCATCATCCAGGGGGCGTTCGCGCTGTTCGGGCTGGCGCTCGGCCCGATCATCGCGACGCAGCTGGTCGCGATCGTCCCGTCGTGGCGCGCCGTCTTCCAGATCGTAGCGGTGCCCGGCCTCGTGCTGGCGGGTGCGATGTTCGTGGTGCTGCGCGATCCTCCCCGCGCGGCCCGCCCCGCCGTGACGGCCGATCCCGCCCCCCGCGCATCGTGGCGCGACGTGCTGGCGCGGCGCAATGTGCGGGTCGCCATCCCGGCGATCTTCTGCTCGATGAGCGGGATCTTCGTCCTCGGCGCGATGACGCCGGTGTTCCTGACCGATGTCGTGCGGCTGGACGGCCCGCAAATGGGGCTGGTGATGTCGGGCCTGGGATTTGGCGGATTCGTCGGGCAGATCGCGCTGTGCGGCATATCGGACGTGATCGGTCGCCGTCCCGCGCTGGTCGCCGCCTTTCTCGGCGGCGCGGCGGCCCTCGCCGCGCTGGTGCTGACCGCGCACACGCCGCTGCCGCTGTTCGCGCTGCTGTTCCTCGCCGCCTTTTGCTGCTGTGGCGCGAACGCGCTGCTCGCGGGGCCGGTGGCGGGCGAGGCCGTGCCCTATACTCTGTCCTCGACCGCGATGGGATTGGTGGTGGGGCTGGGCGAGATCTTCGGCGGCGGCATCGCGCCCAGCATCGCCGGGCGGATCGCCGTCACCACCGGACTGCCGACGACGCTGCTCACCGTGTCGGGCGTTCTGGTCCTGGGCGCGGTCGCCAGCATCGCACTGATCGAGACCGCGCCGCGGCGCGGCCATCGGGCGGCCCGGCCCGAAACGCCCGCCATCGCCGTTTGAGGCCAGGCCCGCGACCGGCATAGCACGGACCGACAAGGAAAAAGGAGTGAGAGGATGACCCGCTACAGCTTCGAGGCGCAATATATCGACGGGACATGGCGGCCCGGTTCGGGCGAGGAGACGATGGAGGACCGCAACCCCTATTCGGGCGAGTGCCTCCTCCGCCTGCGCGCCGCCGACCTTAGCGACGTCGATGCCGCCTATCGCGCTGCCGCCAAGGCGCAGCGGGAATGGGCGCAAACGCCTCCGGCGGTCCGGGCCGACCTGTTCCGGCGCGTCGCGAATATCGTCCAGGCCCGGCGCGACGAGATCATCGACTGGCTGGTCGCCGAAACGGGTTCCACCCGGATCAAGGCCGGGATCGAATGGCAGGCGGTGATGGGCGGTCTGAACGAGGCCGCGTCGATCCCCTATCGCATCAACGGCCGCATCCTGCCGATCGACCTGCCCGACACCGAAAGCCGCGTCTATCGCCGCCCCATCGGCGTCGTCGGCGTGATCAGTCCGTGGAACTTCCCGCTCCACCTGTCGCACCGCACGATCGCGCCCGCGCTGGCGGTGGGCAATGCCGTGGTCGTCAAACCGGCCGAGGACACCCCCGTCACCGGCGGCCTGCTGCTGGCGCGCATCTATGAAGAGGCAGGCCTGCCGCCCGGACTGTTCAACGTCGTTACCGGCAGCTTGCGCGTCATCGGCGACGGCTTCTGCACGCATGATGTCCCGCGCTTCCTGTCCTTCACCGGCTCGACCGGCGTGGGGCGGCGCATCGGCAGGCTGGCCATCGAGGCCCCGGTCATCAAGCGGGTCGCGCTGGAGCTGGGCGGCAACAATCCGTTCGTGGTGCTGGCCGATGCGGACCTCCACCAAGCGGCGCAGGCGGCGGCGTTCGGCCGGTTCCTGCACCAGGGCCAGATCTGCATGAGCACCAACCGGGTGATCGTGGAGGACAGCGTCTACGACGCCTTCCTCGAAAAATTCGCCGCCTGCGCCGCGCGGCTGAAACATGGCGATCCGGCCGAGGCGGACACGCTGATCGGCCCGGCGATGAACGCGAAGCAGCTGGCCGCGAACCTCGATCACCTCGCCGCCGCCAAATCCCGCTTCCGCCTCGTCCTGGGGGGCGAGCCGTCGGGCGCGGTGGTGCCGCCGCACATCTTCGCGGATGTCGACAATGACGACCCGCTGGCACAGGCCGAGATGTTCGCACCGATCGCCTTCGTCATCCGGGCGCGGGACGAGGCGCATGCGCTCGAACTCGCCAACGCCACCGATGCAGGCCTGTCCAGCGCGGTCTTCACCCGCGACGAGGCGCGCGGGCTGCGCTTCGCCCATGGGCTCGACGTCGGGATGACGCATGTCAACGACATGACCGTCGCCGACATGCCGTTCAATCCGTTCGGCGGCGAGAAGAACAGCGGCATCGGCCGTTTCGGCGGTGACTGGATCGTGGAGGAGCTGACAACGACGCACTGGGTGACGATCCGGCGCGGCGCGGTCGACTATATCCCCTGATCGCCGCTTCTTACCCCGACGACGACCCCCGCCGGGCGACCGGCGATGCGACAAGGCCCAGCTCCCGATGTACACCACCTCCAGCGCTTTCCTCGATGCCCTGATCGAGCATGGCGTTTCCCATGTCTTCGCCAACCTCGGCAGCGACCACCCCGCGCTGGTCGAGGCGATCGCGGAGGCGCGCGCCGCCGGGCGGCCGATCCCGCGCATCGTCACCTGCCCCAATGAAATGGTCGGCATGAGCGCCGCGCACGGCTTCTGGCTGGCGAGCGGCGTGGCGCAGGCGGTGGTCGTCCATGTCGAATGCGGGACCCAGGCGCTGGCGGGCGCGGTCCACAACGCCGCCAAGGGACGCGCCCCGATGCTGATCTTCGCGGGTGCGTCCCCCTTCACCCAGCATGGCGAGCTGAAGGGATCGCGCAACGAGTTCATCCAGTGGATCCAGGACGTGCATGACCAGCGCGGGCTGGTGCGCGGCTATATGCGCTATGACAACGAGATCCGCACCGGGCGCAACGTCAAGGAACTGGTGCACCGCGCCTTCCAGTTCGCCGGGTCCGATCCCAAGGGCCCCGTCTATCTGATCGGCGCGCGCGAGGTGATGGAGGAAGAGGTCGCGCCGACCCCCGACGAGGCGGCGGCCTGGCGCTGCATCGGGCCCGGCGCGCTGCCGCCCGAAACGGTCGCCCTGATCGGCGAGGCGCTGCTGACGGCACGACGGCCGCTTGTCGTCACGTCCTTTCTGGGCCGCAATCCGGCGGCGGTCGCGCCCCTGGTGACGCTGTGCGAGCGGTTGGGGATCGGGGTGCTCGAATCCGTGCCCAATGCGATGAACTTCCCGCACAGCCACCCGCTCTATCTCGGCAACCAATGGAATCAGCCGCAGCAGAATGCCGATCTGGCCGCGGCGGATATGGTGCTGGTGATCGACAGCGACGTGCCGTGGATCCCGACCGTGTCGGCGCCGGGCGACGGTGCGCGGATCTTCCACATCGATGTCGACCCGCTGAAGGAACAGATGCCGCTGTGGCGGATCGGGGCGGAGGCGGTGTGCCGCGCCGATGCCGCGACCGCACTCGCCCAGCTGGACGACTGGCTCGCCGCGCAGCCCCTCCCCGCCGCGCGCATCGAGGAACGGCGCGCTTACTATGCCGACCGCCACGCGGCGCGCGAGACGGTGCTGCGAACGCGCGAGGCGGTTCCGGCGGGAACCATCACGCCGGAATATTTCGTGTCGCGCCTGCGGGCGGCGCAAAGCGACGACATGCTTTTCGTCAACGAGGCGATCTCCAACTATGGCGTGGTGTTCGATCACCTGCGGCTCGACACGCCGGGGGCGATCTCCACGAGCGGCGGCGGATCGCTGGGGTGGAATGGCGGGGCGGCGATCGGCGTCCGGCTGGCCAGGCCCGATGCGACGGTGGTGGCGCTGACCGGCGACGGGTCCTTCCTGTTCACCGTGCCCAGTTCGGTGCACTGGATGGCGCGCCGCTATGACGCACCGTTCCTGCAGATCGTCTTCAACAATCGCGGCTGGAAATCGCCCAAGCTGTCGACACTGGCGGTCCATCCGGACGGCTTTGCCGCGCATGCCGACGATCTGGACACCTCGTTCGACCCCGCCCCCGATTATGTCGGCATCGCCGCCGCGTCGGGCGGCGCATGGGGGCGGCAGCTTCGCAACCCGGCGGAGATCGACGACGCCATCGCCGAGGCGCTGCGGGTCGTGCGCGAGGAGCGGCGCTGCGCCGTGCTGGACGTGTGGCTGGACCATCACTGACATGACCCGCGCGCTCATCACGCTTGACGATTATCGCGACGCCGCGCGCCGCCGGTTGCCACGCATCGTGTTCGACTATCTGGAGGGCGGTGCCGGTTCCGAGCGCGGCCTTTCGCGCAACCGCGAGGCTTTCGCGCGAACCCGGCTGCTGCCGGATCGCCTGACCGATGTCTCGCAGCGCCGACAGGCGATCGCGCCGTTCGGCCGCCCCTGGGAAAGCCCGTTCGCGGTCGCGCCGATGGGCCTGACCGGCGTGGTGCGGCCGCAGGGGGACCTGATCCTGGCGCGGGCGGCGGCGCGGGCGGGCATCCCCTTCTGCCTGTCCACCGCGGCGACCAGCACGATCGAGGCGGTGCGCCGCGCCTCGGACGGGGAATTGTGGTTCCAGCTCTATGTCGTCCAGCGCGCGCTGGCGGATCGACTGGTGGCCCGCGCGCGCGAGGCGGGGTGCACGACCCTGGTCCTCACCGTCGATGTCGCGGTGAATGGCGACCGGGTGCGCGATCGGCGCAACGGCTTCGGCGTGCCGCTCCGCATGACGCCGCGCATCCTGCTCGATGGTGCCCGTCATCCGGTCTGGTCGCTCCGGCAGGTGCGCCAGGGCTTTCCGCAGCTCGCCCATTTCGTCGCCGCCGGTGATGGGGACGTGGAGGCGCAGGCCGCGCTGATGGCGCGCCAGATGGATGCGAGCTTCGACTGGGCGGCGCTGGCGCGGCTTCGCGACGACTGGCGCGGCACGCTGATCGTCAAGGGCATCGTCTCCGCCGAGGATGCGCGGCATTGCGAACGACTGGGGGTGGACGGTGTCGTCGTCTCCAACCATGGCGGCCGCCAGCTGGAGGACGCGCCCGCCCCCATCGACCTTCTGCCCGCCGTCGTGGACGCGTGCGGGCTGCCCGTGCTGATGGACAGCGGGGTTCGTGACGGTGCCGATGTGGTGAAGGCGATGGCCGCCGGTGCGAAGGGCGTGCTGGTCGGCCGCCCGCTGCTCTATGCCCTGGCGGCGGATGGCGAGCGCGGCGTCGATGCCGTACTCGCCATGCTGCGGCGGCAGGTCGATACGACGCTGGCGCTGCTGGGGACGCCCGACGTCACCCGACTGGAGCGGCGTCATTTGGCCTGAGGTGCGCGCCTCTCACCCGCCGCCCCGGAGTGCCTCCGACCGGCCCTGCACCGAGGGCGGCAGTCCGGCGAGACTGTCTCGGGTGATCGCGCCGGGACGGTCTGCCCCGATCAGGGTCATCGTCACCCGCATGTCCGCCGCGATCAGGTCGAGCAGTTCGCTCACCCCCCGTTGCCCCCGTGCCGCCAGCGCATAGATATAGGCCCGGCCCAGCAGCACCGCATCCGCGCCCAGCGCCATCATGCGCACCACGTCGATCCCCGAGCGCATGCCGGAATCGGCCAGCACCGCGATCGCCCCGGCGACCGCATCGGCGATGGGGGGAAGCGCCGTGGCGGTGGGCATGGCCCCGTCGAGCTGCCGCCCACCATGGTTGGACACGATGATCCCGTCCGCCCCGAAACGGACCGCCTCGCGCGCGTCGTCGGGGTCGAGAATGCCCTTGAGTATCAGGGCGCCCTTCCAGTCCTGGCGCACCCATTCCAGATCGCGCCAATGGATGGAGGGGTCGAAATTGCGCGCCAGAAACCCGGTATAATCGGCCATGCTCATCGAATGGCCGAGATAGGCCTCGATATTGCCGAAGGAGAGCGGGCGGCCGCGCAATCCCACATCGACCGCCCAGCGCGGGTGGCGGAGCGCCTGCGCATATTGGCGCAGCGTCGCGGCGGGCCCGGCCATGCCGGAGCGCCGATCGCGATAGCGCGAGCCGGGCGTCGGCATATCGACGGTGAACACCAGCGTCCGCATCCCCGCCGCCCAGGCCCGGTCGAGCGCGTTGCGCATATAGCCGCGATCCTTGAGCACATAGAGCTGCGACCAGAGCTGCCCCGGCGCATCGCGCGCCACCTCCTCGATCGACGCGACCGAGACGGTGGACAGGGCATAGGGGATGCCCGCAAGGCCCGCCGCCCGCGCCGCCTGCACCTCGCCGCGCCGGGCATACATTCCCGTCGCCCCGACCGGCCCCAGCGCGACCGGCATCGCCCATGGCTGGCCCAGCACCGTCACCGCCAGCGACGGGTCCCCCGCCCCCTTGAGGACCCGCTGGCGCAGCGCCACCCGCTGCAAGGCGTCGACATTGCTGACCATGGTGGATTCGGTGACGGCGCCGCCATCGATATAGTCGAACAGGAAGCGCGGCAGGCGGCGCCGGGCTGCCTCGCGGAAATCCGTGGGCGCGGAAATGATCATCGAAAGACCTCGCTTGACGGGTCACCGACCCGGTAAGCGACGAAAATAGGCCAAGGGCCGGGTTGCGAAAAACGAAAGCTCCGACTGGCCTCCATTCCCAAATCGACTGGACCGGACGGATCGCCGCCCCGGCCGACGGGCTAATCCGCCTGGTCGGCCACCATCCGCAACCAGGCGCGCGCGGCGTGCGACAGGAAGGCGCCGTTGCGCCAGACCATCGCCAGCCGCCATTCGATATAGGGTTCGGTCACGAGCACGCCGCAGATACGCTCCGCATCGACCTGGTCCACCAGCAGCCGGGGCAGAAAGGCGATGCCGATCCCCGATGCGGCCAGTTCGAGGATGAATTCCACCTCGCTGCTCTGGACCGCGATGTTCGGCTTGAACCCATGGCGGTGGCACGCATCGACCACCATGCGATGCAGCACGAAGCTGTCGGAAAACAGGATGAACGGCTCGTCGCGCAAGGTGTCGAGCGACAGCGACCCGGCCTTGGCCAGCGGATGATCGCGCGCCATCACCGCCATCACCGGATCGCGCCAGACCTCCTGACTATGCCATTCCGGCGCGCTGGGATCGACCGTCGCCGCCAGCTCGATCTCGCCGGCGCGCACCATGTCGAGGAGCTGGTCGCCGCCATGCTCGCGCAGTTCGATGGCGATGCCCGGATAGGTCCGGCGATAGCGGGCCAGCATCGGCGCGAAGATCCGCGCGCTGCCGACCGGGGGCAGGCCGATCCGGAGGCTGCCCCGCTGCAATCCGCGTATCTCGTCCAGTTCGACGAGCAGGTCGCTGCGTTCCGCCAGCAGGCGCGCGGCGCGCGGATACAGCGCCTCGCCAAAGGTGGTCAGCTTCACGCGCGGGCCGATCCGGTCGAACAGCGGCGCGCCGAGTTCGTCCTCCAGCTGCTTGACCGCCTTGCTGACCGTGGACTGTGTCGCAAAGATCGTCCTGGCCGCCTGCGAAAAGCTGCCCTGGCGAACCACTTCGACAAAGGCGCGTAGCGTTCGGAATTCCATGCCATTCCTTTAAGGAATAGCGCCCATGCCAACAAGTCGCTCCAGGCGTGACTGCAAAACGACTATCGGGGCGTGTTCCCCTCGGTTATCCAAAGAGCCCGTCGTGCCCGTGCCGCCCCCTTCCGTCCCTGCCCGTGATCGGGCGATCGCCCGCCGCCTCGCCACCGGGCTGGCGCGTCGTGGCGTACAGTTCCGCGCGGGCGAGTTCGCGCTGCTGGAGGGCGCATCGGGCAGCGTCGCGGTGCTGGCGATGATCCTGTGGACGCAGGCGTCCCATCGCCCGGCGGATATCTGGGGGGCCTATGCCGCGTTCTGGGCCTGTCTGGCGGACAACCGGCTCCATGCCGCGTCGCGCCTGCGGGCCATGGCATTGTTCGTCATCGGCGGCGCGGTGCTGGCGACCGCCATGACGGCCATGGTTCATCCCGCCCTTCCGCTGACCGCCACGCTGGCGGCGGTGGCGGTCGCGGCGATCACCTTTGTCGCCGGCCGGTCCTATGGCATGGCCACGGTGGGCATGCTGCTGGGCGTCGTGGTGGTCGTGGCGGCGGAATGGCCGGTCGACGCGGCAGGCCCGATGGCGGTCGGCATCGCGTTCCTGGCCGGTGGCGGCCTGGCGCTGCTGCTTCGGATCGGCAGCGTCTATGTGCTGGAGCGGCCGAACCGTCACCGCGATGCGGCGCGCCCCGCCCCGCCCGAGCTTCCCTCGACCCGGTCGGCACTGCTTCATGCCGCCAGCGCCGGTGTCGCGGTGTTCGCCTGTTTCCTGGCGGCGCATGGACTGGGGCTGGCCTATCCGCAATGGGCGACGATGACGGCGGTGGTCGTCATCACGGTCAATATCCGCACCTCGTCCTGGCGCGCGGTCGAGCGGATCGCGGGGACGTTGATCGGGACCGCGATCGTGATGGTCCTGATCGGCCACGCCAACGGCCGGGTCGCGCTGGAGGCACTGGTGCTGCCGCTGGCCGCGCTGACGATCGCGCTGCGTGCGGTCAACTATACCATCTTCGTCGGATGCGTGACGCCCTTGTTCGTCGTGATCGCCAAGATCGCCCTTCCTTTGCAAAGCGCGGGCGCACCCCAGGCCCGCGCCGTCGATACGATCGTGGGCACGTCGATCGCCCTGGTGATCTGTACGCTGATCGCGGGGCTCGTGCGATGGATCGACACCAGGCGCAGCCCCGCGCCCTCAGCCCGCCGATAAGCCTCGACGCCGACCGGCCACCCTCACAGGCGCAGCCCCAGGCCGACCCCAAACACCAGCGGGTCCAGCGAGACGTTCACCCGCTGGCGGCCCAGCGCGGCATTGTCCAGCCGCGCGGTGGTGTCGATATCGATATATTTGACGTCGAGGTTCAGAAAGACCCGGCGGGTGAGGTCCATGTCGACGCCCGCCTGCACCGCCCAGCCTGCGCTGTCCTTCAGATGGACCCTGGTCGGCCCCACCGCGCTTTCCAACCCGTCCGAAGCCGCCTCGTTCCAGAAGATCGTATAGTTCACGCCCGCACCGACATAGGGCCGGACATGCCGGGTCGGCGTGAAGTGATATTGGACGGTCAGGGTCGGCGGCAGGACCCAGGTGGAGGCAAGCCTGCCGATGCCGCCGGTCGTGCCCCGCACCCCGCCGATCGCGTGCTTCGTGGTCGAGGCGATCAGTTCGACGCCGATTTGGTCGGTCGCCATATAGGTCGCGTCGACCTCCGGCATCACGCGGTCGTCGACCTTCACCGGCTCGCCGGGGAAGGCGGGCAGGATGCTGCCCGACCGCTCATTGGGGGCGACTAGGATGGCGCGGGCGCGGAGCAGCACGTCCCCGGCGCGAGTCCCGACCCGAGCGTCGCGTCCCCCGCTATCCTGTGCCCATGCCGACGTACCGATTCCCGTCGCGGCGAGCGCGAACAGGGTGGCGGCGGTTCTGATGACGGTCATCCCATATCTCCTGTGAGGCTGTGGGCATCGGGATAGGAGCACCCCCGCCCCGCCGCCTTGACCATCGACAAGCGGCGGTTTGACGGCGGTCAAAGGCATGCGCGCACCGCCGGGGCACGGCATGGGCATGTGGCCCTATCATCCCGATCTGCTCGCCCGGCCCGTGCCGCGCTACACCAGCTATCCCACCGCCGCCGAGTTCGGCGACCATGTGGGCGATGCCGACATGGCGGCGGCGCTCGACACGGTCGGGGCGGACGAGATCGTGTCGCTCTATCTCCACATTCCCTATTGCCGGGCGATATGCTGGTATTGCGGATGCAACACCGGGGCGGCGAACCGGACCGCGCGGCTGGACGCCTATCTTGCGCGGTTGCACGCCGAGATCGATCTGGTGGCCGCCCGGCTGAAGGGACGCGGACGGATCGCCCGGATCGCCTTTGGCGGCGGAAGCCCCAATGCGATCCCGCCCGCCGCCTTCACCGCGCTGGTCGCCCATCTGCGCACCGCCTTTGCCAGCCAGGGGGCGACGCTGTCGCTGGAGATCGATCCGCGCGGTTTCGATACGGACTGGGCGAGCGTCATCGCGGAGACCGGCGTCGCGCGGGCCAGCCTGGGGGTGCAGACCTTCGACCCGATACTTCAGGCGGCGATCGGTCGGGTCCAGCCGCGCGACCAGATCGTCCGCGCGGTCGCCCTGTTGCGCGCCGCCGGGGTCGGATCGATCAATTTCGACTTGATGTACGGCCTGCCCGGCCAGGACGACGCGACGCTGGCCGCGACGATCGAGGAGGCCATCGCGCTGGCCCCGGAACGGCTGGCGGTGTTCGGCTATGCGCATGTGCCGCACCTCATCCCCCGCCAGCGCCGCATCGACGCACGAGCCCTTCCGGGGGCGGCGGCGCGCTTCGGCCAGGCGGCGCTGGCGCATGACCGGCTGACGCGTGCAGGCTACCGCGCCATCGGCTTCGACCATTTCGCGCAAGGCCATGACCCGCTGGCAAGCGCGGCGGCGAACGGACGGCTGCGCCGCAATTTCCAGGGGTTTACCGACGATCCCGCCGACATCGTGATCGGCCTGGGCGCCAGCGCGATCAGCGCCTTTCCCGACCGCCTGCTCCAGAACGCCAAGAATGCGGGGGCATGGCATCAGGCGATCGGCGCGGGTCGGTTCGCGACGGCGCGCGGCCTTCATCGCGGCCCCCTGGAGCAGCGCCGGGCACGGGCGATTGCGGGCGTGCTGTGCCACGGCGTCGCGGACCTCGACGGCCTGCCCGAGCGGACCGCCATTCGCGAACGGCTCGGTCGGTTCGAGCAGGTCGGGTTGATCGCCTGGGACGGGGCGTGCCTGCGGCTGGCGGCACAGGCCCTGCCCTATGCCCGCACCATCGCGGCGGCCATCGATGCCTGGCGCAACGAGGATGATACCCGCTTCAGCCATGCCGTCTGACCTTCCGCCGCGCTGCGCGGCCTGTGCCGGGCGGAGCATGGCGCTGTGCGACGGTCTGGACGAGGCCGCCCTGGCCGCGATCCATCATATCGGTCACCGCCGTCGGCTGCGCGCGGGGCAGGCTTTCGGCTGGATCGGCGATCCCGCGCGCCATTGCGCGCATCTCGTCTCCGGCGTGCTGAAGGTGACGCGCATGCAGGCGGATGGCGGCGTCCAGATCGTCGGCCTGCTCTATCCCGGCGATTTCGTCGGCACGCTCTTCGCCGACCGGTCCGCCGATGCGATCACGGCGCTGGGCGATGCCGATCTGTGCGTCTATCCGCGCCAGGCGCTGGAGGAGATGCTGGTCCGCCATCCCGCCGCCGGACGACTGCTGCTGCGCCGGACGCTGGCGACTTTGGGCGAGGTGCGGCGCTGGATGCCGATGCTGGCCCGAGCCCGCGCCGATGCACGGGTGGCCGCGCTGCTGCTCGACATGGCGCGGCGCTGCGGGGCGGAGGGCGACGGCATGTTTCGCCTGCCCCTGTCACGCGGCGCGATGGCGGAGGCGCTGGGCCTGGCGGTCGAGACGGTCAGCCGCCACATGACCGCCCTCCAGAATGACGGGGTGATCCAGCTTTGCGGTCTGCGCGGCGTGCGCCTGATCGACCGGACGCGCCTCGCCATCGTCGCGGGCTAGCTCAGGCGGCGGATCGGCGGGACGCATCGTCCGCCGCCCATTGCCGCTCGCACAGCGCGCTCAGCATAGGGCGATGGCTGACGAGGATCATCCCCTGCCCGGTCCGCTTCAGCCGGGCGGCAAGGCGACGCGCGACCTCCGCCGCGACATCGGCGTCCAGCCCCTCGCCCGGTTCGTCGAGCAACAGCCAGGGCGCATCGCCCAGATAGGCGCGGGCCAACGACAGCCGCCGACGCTCTCCGCCCGACAATCGCGCGCCATCCTCGCCCAGCCAGCTGTCGAGCCCGTCCGGCAAGCCCCGCACCACCGTATCCAGCGCCGCGTCGCTCAGCGCCTGCCACAGGCGATCCTCGGTCGCATGCGGGTCGGCCATGCGCAGATTGTCGCGAACCGTGCCCGCGATCAGCATCGCCTCCTGCGGCGCCCAGGCGAAGAGCGCACGCAGCGTCGCGGGCGGCAGATCGACCGCATCCCGGCCATCGATCCCGATCCGCCCGGACCGTAGCGGACGCAGCCCCAGCAAACCTTCGATCAACGTCGTCTTGCCGCAGCCCGATGGCCCGGTCAGTGCGATCCGGCTACCCGGCATGAACCGGTCGCCATCGAGGACGAGGATCGCCTGGCCGCGCGATCCGACAGCGGGACGCGGTTCCGCCGCCGCATCGAAGACCGCGTCCAGCCGCGCCTCCGCCTCGCGCAGCCGCCCCCTTTCGGTCGACGCCCGCAGGATCGGCGCGAGACCGTCGATGGTCATCGCCGCCGCCAGCGCCGCGAGCGCGGCGACCGGCGCACCGGCGTCGAGCGACAGCATCAGCGCCGACGCCGCCGCCACGGCCACGCCGGTCGCGTGCAGCGCCTCGAACCGCGCGGCGACCGCGGCCTGCCGGATCTGCGCTTCGGCCAGGCGATCGCTCGCCGCCTCGACGCGCGCGGCCGCCCAGTCCTCCAGCGCGAAGCAGCGCAGCTCCGCCGCCGCGCTTCCGAGCATCGCCACCTCCTCGCGCAGCGCGCCCGTCGCCCGTTGCACCGCGCGGCCGGGCTGCTCCAACCGGCGCGCGCCGTGAAGGGCCAGGGCCAGGACGCCCCCGGCACAGGCCAGCGTCGCCACCATCGCCGGCCAACCGCCGAGCAGGGTCAACGCCGCCCCCGCCACGACCGCCGCGACGGCGCCCCACGGCCCCGACAGACGGACGAAGCGCCATTCCACCGCATCGACATCGCCGATCAGCCGCGCGGTCGCCTCGCCCCGCCCCAGCGCCAGCGCGACCCGGGGCGGCGCGGCGGTGATCGCGTGGTAGAGCGCGGGCCGCAGCCGGGCGAGCGCGCCGAACGCCGCGCCATGGCTCGCCAGCCGCTCGCCATAGCGCGCGCCGGTCCGCAGGATCGCCAGCAGGCGGATCGCGGCGGAGGGCAGCATATAGTTGAACGCCTGCGCCGCCACGATCCCGGCCCCGCCCGCCAGCGCGGCGGCGGTCAGGAACCAGCCCGACAGCGCGAGCAGCAGTACCGATGCGGCCGCCACCGATGCGGCACAGCCACCCGCCCGCCACAGTCGGCGACGCTCGTTCCGGCGTTCGGCGGCGATCCATGTGCGAAGAGTCATGCGGCAGGTCCCAGATGGATGACGCGCGTCGCGATGGCGGCGAGCGCGGGGCTATGGGTGGCGATCAGCGTCGTGCGCCCACGCGCCGCCCCGCCGATCGTCCGGATCAGCGCGGCTTCGGCCACCGCGTCGAGATGCGCGGTCGGCTCGTCGAGCAACAGGAAGGGCGCGGGGTTCAACAAAGCACGGGCCAGGGCGATGCGCCGCCGTTCGCCGCCCGACAAACCGCTCCCCCGCGCATCGAGGGGCGCATCCAAGCCGCCCGGACGACGGCGGAGCATCGGCATCAGCCCCGCGACGACGACGGCCCGTTGCAGCGCCAGCGCCGTGGCCTCGGGATGGGCCAGCAACAGGTTCTCGCGGATCGTGCCCGCGATCAGCAGCGGATGCTGGCCGACCCAGCTCGCCTGCCCCGCCAGCGAGGTCAGGGCCACGCCGTCCATCTCGACCGTTCCGGCCGATAGCGGCGCAAGGCCCAGCAGCAGGTGCAGCACGCTGGTCTTGCCGCTGCCCGACGGCCCCAGCAGCGCCACCGTCTCACCGGCCCCGACGGACAGGGAAAGGCGCGAAACGGCGGGCGCGTCGCTGCCGGGATAATGGATCGTGACATCGCGCAAGGTCAGCACCCCGGCCGCCGCCGCGACCGGAACCGCGCGCTCCGGCTCGACCAGCGGCATCAGCGTCTCGGCGGCGGTCTCCGCGCCTTGCTTGTCATGATAGGCGGCGGCCAGGCGGCGCATCGGCGCATAGAATTCCGGCGCCAGAGCCAGCACGAAGAAGGCGCGCGGCAAGCTCAGCGTCTCGGGGGCCGCAAAGGGCAGCAGGCCGAGCAGCGAGAAACCGCAATAGACCGCGACCAGCGCGACCGACAGCGCCGCGAAGAATTCCAGCGCGGCGGACGACAGGAAGGCGATCCGCAGGACCCGCATGGTCCGCTCCGCCAGTTCCTGCGCGGCGGCGCCGATCGCCTGGGTCTCGCGCGTCTCGGCGCGGAAGGCCAGCACCACGGGCAAGGCGCGCACCCGGTCGGCGAAACGCGCCGACAGACGATGCAGCGCAAGGAACTGCCGCCGCGACTCGTCCGCCGCCGCGCCGCCCGCCAGGATCATCGCCGCGACGAAGGGCAGCAGCGTCGCCGCCAGGATGACGGCCGCGACCGGGCTGGCACAGGCCGTCGCGGCCAGGACCAGGATCGGCGCGATGGCGGCGGCCCGGCGTGCGGGCAGGAAACGGGCGACGAACCCGTCCAGCGCCTCGACCGCATCCACGGCCTGCGTCGCCAGTTGGCCGCTGTCCATCGGCATGCCCGCCTGCCGATACAGGGCGGCGACGACGACGCGCCGCCGTTGCGCCCGCTTGACCAGTCCCGCGCGCGCGGCCCCCTGTCGCACGGCCAGCATCGCGAACCATCCGCGCGCCATCCCCATCCCGATCGCGAGCAGGGCCCAGGGCAGCACCGCCCCCCGCCCCGCCACCGCCGCGACGCCGCCCGCGATTCCGGCCGCAAAGCCGATGGCGGCCAGCGTATCGAGGAGCAGCAGGCCCGGCGTCCCGTCACGGCCCGCAGCCGCATCCTTCAACCAGCGGCTCCGCATCCGGGCGGCGGCGGCATCATGGGCGATCGTCGTCATGCCGCGACCGTCGCAGCGGCGTGGGCGGGCGTCTTTGACCGTGGTCAATGTCGGGGGGCGGACCGGGGCGTAGCGAATCGGCGGACAAGGGGCCGGGGGGCGGCTCCTTTTATGGAGACATGCCATGGACCCCGGGGTCGTCGACCTGTCGCGGCTGCAATTTGCGGCCACCGCCTTGTATCATTTCCTGTTCGTGCCGCTGACTCTGGGCCTGTCGATGATGCTGGTCATCATGGAATCGGTCTATGTCATGACCAATCGCCCGGTGTGGCGGGTGACGACGCGCTTCTGGGGCAAGATCTTCGGCATCAACTTCGTGCTGGGGGTCGCCACCGGGCTGACCATGGAGTTCCAGTTCGGCACCAACTGGTCCTATTTCTCGCATTATGTCGGCGACATCTTCGGCGCGCCGCTGGCGATCGAGGGGCTGATGGCCTTCTTCCTGGAGGCGACGTTCGTCGGGCTGATGTTCTTCGGCTGGGACCGGCTGTCGAAGCTGGGGCATCTGATCGTCACCTTCCTGGTGGCGCTGGGCACCAACCTGTCGGCGCTGTGGATCCTCATCGCCAATGGCTGGATGCAGAACCCGGTCGGCGCGACCTTCAATCCCGACACGATGCGGATGGAGGTCGCGGACTTCGGCGCGGTGCTGTTCAATCCGGTGGCGCAGGCCAAGTTCGTCCATACGGTCAGCGCGGGCTATGTCTGCGCCTCGGTCGTGGTGCTGGGCGTGTCGGCCTTCTGGCTGTTGAAGGGGCGGTTCGTGTCCGTCGCGCGCCGGTCGATGACGGTGGCGGCGGCGTTCGGCCTTGCCTCCTCGCTGTCGGTCGTCGTGCTGGGCGACGAGAGCGGCTATGCGCTGACCGACAACCAGAAGATGAAGCTCGCCGCGATCGAGGCGGTCTGGCACACCGAACCCGGCCCGTCGGGGCTGACGCTGTTCGGGCTGCCCGACGTCAAGGCGCACGAGACCCGCTACAAGGTCGAGATCCCCTGGGTCCTGGGCCTGATCGCGACGCGCAGCCTGGACGGCACGGTGACGGGCATGTCCGAACTGGTGCTGAAGGCGCAGGAGCGGATCGCATCGGGCGTGATCGCCTATGACGCGGTACAGCGGCTGAAGGCCGATCCGCAGGACCGGACCCAGCGGGCGCGGTTCGAGGCGCATAAGCGCGACCTGGGCTATGCCCTGCTCCTCAAGCGGCAAATGGCCGATCCGCGCAGCGCGACGCCGCAGCAGATCGAGGCGGCGGCGTGGGACACCGTGCCCGATGTCGGCCTGCTCTTCTGGAGCTTTCGCATCATGGCGGGGATCGGCTTTGCGATGATCGCGCTGTTCGCGACCGCCTTCGCCCTGTGTTCGCTGCGGATGCACATGGACGCGCGCTGGTTCCTCAAGCTGGCGGTGGCGGCGATCCCGCTGCCCTGGGTGGCGATCGAGCTGGGCTGGCTGGTCGCCGAACTGGGGCGTCAGCCCTGGGCGATCGAGGGCGTGCTGCCGACCTTCCTGGCGACCAGTTCGCTGTCGCGCGGCGCGCTTTGGACCACGCTGGCGGGCTTCACCGCTTTGTACGGCGTGCTGGCCGTGATCGAGGTCCGGCTGATCCTGGCCGCCATCGCGCACGGGCCGGAGGAACGGGACGACCAGCCCGGCCCCGGCCCGATCCCCGCCGCCATTCCCGTTGCCGCCTGACCCGAAGGACTGGGATATGTTCGATTACGAGATGTTGCGCCTGATCTGGTGGGCGCTGCTGGGTATATTGCTGATCGGCTTCGCGCTGACCGACGGCTTCGACCTGGGGGTCGCCGCCCTCCTGCCCTTCGTCGCGCGGAACGATGCCGAGCGGCGGATGGTCATCAATTCCATCGGGCCGACCTGGGAGGGGAACCAGGTCTGGTTCATCCTGGGCGGCGGGGCGATCTTCGCCGCCTGGCCCTTCGTCTATGCGGTCAGCTTTTCGGGCTTCTACCTGGCGATGTTCCTGGTCCTCGCCGCGCTGATCCTGCGGCCCGTGGGGTTCAAATATCGCAGCAAGCGGCCCGACCCGGCATGGCGTACCCGCTGGGACTGGGCGCTGTTCGTCGGCGGGCTGGTGCCCGCGCTCGTCTTCGGCGTCGCGGTCGGCAACGTCCTGCTGGGCGCGCCCTTCCGCCTCGACAGCGATCTGCGCGCCTTTTACGACGGGACGCTGCTGGGCCTGTTCACGCCGTTCACGCTGCTGTGCGGGCTGTTGTCGGTGGCGATGCTGGTGCTGCACGGCGCGGCGTGGCTGTCGATCAAGGTCGAGCACGGGCCGGTCCACGACCGCGCCCGGACGTTCGGGACGGTGGCGGTGATCGCCGCGATCCTGCTGTTCGCGGGCGGTTTCGCCTTCGTCGCCTGGGGCGACATGGGCTATCATGTCGTCGGCGCGGTCGATCCTCTCGGCCCGTCCAATCCGCTGCACATGACGACGGAAGCGGCGGGCGGCGCGTGGCTGGACAATTATGCCGCCTATCCCTGGATGACGGCGCTGCCCATTCTGGGCTTTGCCGGGCCTGTGCTGGCCCTGATCGGTATCAGAAGCAGGCGCGAGAGCGTCGCCTTTGCCGGGTCGTCGCTGGCCGCGACGGGCATCATCGCCACGGTCGGCTGTTCGATCTTCCCCTTCATCCTGCCCTCCAGCATCGATGCGCATAGCAGCCTGACGGTCTGGAACGCCTCGTCCACGCAGAAAACACTGGGCATCATGCTGTTCGTCACCATCGTCTTCCTGCCGATCGTGCTGGCCTACACCGCCTGGGCCTACCGGGTGATGTTCGGCCGCGTGACGGCGGACGCGGTGCGCACCAACCCCGACTTCTACTGAAAGGCCCCGTCCATGTGGTATTTCTCCTGGGTCCTCGGCCTCGGCCTGGCCATCGGCTTCGGCATCCTCAACGGCATGTGGCATGAATTCCATTTGCCGCAGGAGGAGGATGTGTCGCCGCGACACTGACGGATGGGACAATCCGTCCGACGACAAGGGATCATGGCCATGCTATCGGGCAAGGCCATGATCCCGAACGACGTTTGTGCCGACTGCGCGGTGCGCGACCGGGCCCTGTGCGGCAGCCTCGACGACCGCGAGCTGATCGCGCTCAACACGATAGGCCAGCGCCGCCATGTCGCGCGGGGCCAGACCATCGCCTGGGCGGGTGACGAGGCGGTGCTCTGCGGCAACCTGCTGTCGGGGGTGCTGAAACTGGTCGCCGCCACCGCCGACGGGCGCGAACAGACGGTTGGCCTGCTCTATCCGGCCGATTTCTTCGGACAGCCCTATGCGGGCGATGTCGACTTCACGCTGACCGCGCTGACCGATGCCGAGCTTTGCGTCTTCCCGCGTATCGCCTTCGAGCGGGTGCTGGAGGATCACCAGCGCATGGAGCGGCTGTTGCTCCAGCGGACCTTCGAGTCGCTGAACGAGGCGCGCGGGCGGATGCTGGTGCTGGCGCGCCAGTCGGCGGGGGAGAAGCTGGCCGGGTTCCTGCTCGACATGGCGGCGCGTGCCGGGGCTGGCGGGTGCCGGGCCAGCCGCGACGGGCCGCTCACCTTCGACCTGCCGCTGACACGCGGACAGATCGCCGACGTGCTGGGCATGACGATCGAGACGGTCAGCCGCCAGCTGACCCGGATGAAGCAGAGCGGGATCATCGGCCTGCCCGGCGGCCGGGCCATCACGATCAGCGACCGCGACGCGCTGGCCGCCCGCGCCGCGGCCTGACAGGTGGTCAGGCCGCGACGTTGTCCGCCAGCGCCTCGACCAGCAGCGCGCGGGCCTCGCGCGTCAGGCGGTGCCCGGCCAGGGCGATGATGGTCAGCTGCTCGAAATCGACCGCGCGGCGGCACCCGGTGAAGAAACAGCGCAGCATATGGCCAAGCGTCTCGGGCCCCATGGCGGCATCCGCCCCGTCAAAAGCCTCGATCAGATCGCGCGCCGCCGCGCCGTCCGCCATGTGCCGATGCCGGACATGGTCGAGCAGCGTCCAGGCGAGCGGGTCTTCATGCCCGTTGAGCAGCATCGCCGCCAGATAATCGCCATCGACCCGCTCCCCCTTCGCCACCAGCCCCTGCAAGGCCGTCAGGAATGCCGCCGTCATCGGCGCGTCGGGCCGTGCCGGCAGGCCATCCGCGATCGCCTCCGCCTGTTCGCACAGGGCCAGGCGACGGCGATGTTCCTGGATCAGCCGGACCAGGTCGATTTCGTGGATGACGTGCCAGCGACGCGCGAACGGCACGACGCTGCCTTGAAGCGGGTTGCGGTCCATCGCGCAGGGTCTCCTTCGCCGCCCTCGTGACGCAGGAGAACTTCGCCGACATTGACGATGGTCAAAATGCGGGCGCCCGGCCCCATCAACGCTGGCGGGCGAGATGCCGGTGGATCGTGCTGCGGTGGACGCCCAGTTGCCGCGCCGCGGCCGAGACATTGCCGCCATGGGCCGCCAGCGCCGCGTCGATCGCCTCCGCCCGGTCATCCGCCAGCGGACGCGCGACCGACAGCTCGATGCCGCCGCTTCGCGCCTCCGCATCCCAACCGCCGATCAGCGTCGCGCCATTGGCCAGGCGCAGCTGCCCCTTCGCCGCCTGGCTGCGCATGTCGACCAGTTCGCCCAGCGCGGTGTCGTCCAGCGCCTCCCAGCTGCGCCCGACCAGCGACAGGCCGCGCCGGTTGGCCGCGACGAGCCGGTCGTCGCGAAACACCAATATCCCCTCTCGCGCCGTGCCCAGCATCGCCGCATCGTCGTGCATGCGCAGCACGCGGCAATCCGCAAAGCCGGTGCGGAACAGCCGGTGCTCGATCTGGTCGACCGCCAGACGGATCAGCCCCAGCGCATGCCCGTGCCCGCTGACCGAAGGACCGGAAATGTCGAGCGCCCCGACGATCGCGCCGCGCGGATCGAGGATCGGCGTCGCAGCGCAGCTCAGCACCGCATGTTCGGCGAAGAAATGCTCGCCGCCATGCACCGCGATCGGGCGACGCTCGGCGATGGCGGTGCCGATCGCATTGGTGCCGGTGCTCGCCTCGGTCCAGGACACGCCGGGCCGCAGCGCCACCTGCGCCGCCCGCGACAGGAAGCCGGTATCGCCGATGGTGTCCAGGATCATGCCGTCGGCATCCGCCAGGATCACGACGCTGCCCGTGTCGCGCGCCTCGCCCGCCAGCATCTCCAGTTCGGGACGGCAAAGGCGGCGCAGCGACTCGCGACGCTGGCGCAGGGCATGGAGTTCGCCCTCGGTCAGCGGCCCGCCATCGCGCAGCCGCCCCTGCGCCAGCCCCATGTCGGTACAGCGCAGCCAGGAGCGCAGCACCGGCTGGCGCACGCTTTCGAGCGGCAGCTGCCCCTCGTCGAAATAGGCTCGCCGGCCCTGTTCTATCCCGGCGCCGTCCATCGCCGCATCCTTCTCCGACTGTCGCAAAGTGCGACACCGGCGCGGCTTTCGCGTCGCGCCGTGCGACACATGCTACGCCTTGCCGACGGAAAGTCCATCGGCGCCGCGCATCTCGTCGCGGATCGGCTTGCCCCACGCGCCGCACAGGCAGAGCCTTGGCGTCATAACAGACCAAGGAGAGGTTCCATGACGATCCAGGAAAGCATCAAGGCCCGCACCGCGCCGTTCAAGGAACGCTATGCCAATTTCATCGGCGGGCGCTGGGTCGATCCGGTCGACGGACGCTGGTTCGACAACCGGTCGCCGATCGACGGACAGGTCATCTGCCAGGTCGCGCGCAGCCAGGCGGCCGATATCGAACTCGCGCTCGACGCCGCGCACAAGGCCAAGGACGGCTGGGGCCGCACCAGCGTCGCCGAGCGGGCGCTGATCCTCCACCGCATCGCCGACCGGATGGAGGAGAATCTCGGCCGCCTCGCCACCGTCGAGACCTGGGACAATGGCAAGCCGATCCGCGAGACGACCGCCGCCGACCTGCCGCTGGCGATCGACCATTTCCGCTATTTCGCGGGCTGTATCCGCGCACAGGAAGGCGGGATTTCGGAGATCGACCACGACACGGTCGCCTATCATTTCCACGAGCCGCTGGGCGTGGTGGGGCAGATCATCCCGTGGAACTTCCCGCTGCTGATGGCCTGTTGGAAACTCGCCCCCGCGCTGGCGGCGGGCAATTGCGTGGTGCTGAAGCCCGCTGAGCAGACCCCGGCGTCGATCATGGTGCTGGCCGAACTGATCGCCGACCTGCTGCCCGAGGGCGTGCTCAACATCGTCAACGGATATGGCGTCGAGGCGGGCAAGCCGCTGGCGCAGAACCCGCGCATCGCCAAGATCGCCTTTACCGGCGAGACGACGACCGGGCAGCTCATCATGTCCTATGCGTCGGAAAACCTGATCCCGGTGACGCTGGAGCTGGGTGGCAAGAGCCCCAATATCTTTTTCGGCGACGTCGCAGCCGAGGATGACGATTATCTGGACAAGGCGATCGAGGGCTTCGCCATGTTCGCGCTCAACCAGGGCGAGGTCTGCACCTGCCCCAGCCGCGCCTTGGTCCACGAATCCATCTATGACCGCTTCATGGAAAAGGCGGTCGCGCGGGTCGAGGCGATGATCCAGGGCGATCCGCTCGACCCCGCCACCATGGTCGGCGCGCAGGCGTCGCAGGAGCAGATGGACAAGATCCTGGGCTATCTCGACATCGGCCGCGACGAGGGCGCGAAGGTGCTGACCGGCGGCACGCGCAACCGGCCCGAGGGGCTGGAGGGCTATTATGTCAAGCCGACGGTGCTGAGCGGCAACAACCGGATGCGCGTGTTCCAGGAGGAGATTTTCGGGCCCGTCGTGTCGGTCGCGACCTTCAGGGACGATGAGGAGGCGCTGCACATCGCCAATGACACGCTCTACGGCCTGGGTGCTGGCGTGTGGACCCGCGACGGCACGCGGGCCTACCGCATGGGCCGTGCGATCCAGGCGGGCCGCGTCTGGACCAACTGCTACCACGCCTATCCCGCCCATGCGGCGTTCGGCGGCTACAAGCGCTCGGGCATCGGGCGCGAGACGCACCGGATGATGCTCGACCATTATCAGCAGACCAAGAATCTGCTGGTCAGCTACTCGGCCAAGAAGCTCGGCTTCTTTTGACCCCAGGCTTCTTTTGACCGTGATCAAGGCGGGGATCGGCGGCCGCGCCCATCCCCGTTGCATCCTCATCATACAGGAGAAACACCATGGCGAAGACGATGAAAGCCGCCGTCGTGCGGGCATTCGGCCAACCCCTGACCATCGATGAAGTCCCGGTGCCGGAGGTCGGCGACGGCCTGATCCAGGTCGCGATCCAGGCATCCGGCGTCTGTCACACCGATCTGCACGCGGCCGAGGGCGACTGGCCGGTCAAGCCCAACCCGCCCTTCATTCCGGGGCATGAGGGCGTCGGCTATGTCTCGGCGGTCGGCAAGGGCGTCAAGCACATCAAGGAGGGCGACCGGGTCGGCGTGCCCTGGCTCTACACCGCCTGCGGCCACTGCGTGCATTGCCTGGGCGGGTGGGAGACGCTGTGTGAGAGCCAGCTCAACACCGGCTATTCGGTCAATGGCGGTTTCGCCGATTATGTCATCGCCGACCCCAATTTCGTCGGCCACCTGCCCGCCAATATCGGCTTTACCGAGATCGCGCCCGTGCTGTGCGCCGGGGTGACGGTGTATAAGGGGCTGAAGATGACCGATACCAAGCCGGGCGATACCGTCGTCATCTCCGGCATTGGCGGGCTTGGCCATATGGCGGTGCAATATGCGGTCGCCATGGGGCTGAACGTCGCGGCGGTCGATGTCGACGACGCCAAGCTGGACCTCGCCCGGCGGCTGGGCGCGAAAGTCACCGTCAATGCGCGGACGGAGGCGGATCCGGCGGCGGCGATCAGGCGCGAGACGGGCGGCGGGGCGCAAGGCGCGCTGGTCACGGCGGTCAGCGAAAAGGCGTTCGCGCAGGCCGTGGGCATGATGGCGCGCGGCGGCACGGTGGCGCTCAACGGCCTGCCGCCCGGCGACTTCCCGCTCAACATCTTCGGTCTGGTGCTGAACGGCATCACCGTGCGCGGGTCGATCGTCGGAACCCGGCTCGACCTTCAGGAGTCGCTGGACTTCGCGGCGGACGGCAAGGTCAGGGCGACGGTTTCCACCGCGCCGCTAACCGAGGTCAATCACGTGTTCGACCGGATGCGCCAAGGGCAGATCGAGGGCCGCATCGTCCTCGACCTCGCCGCCTGACATCAGGGCGGGCGGCGGTTTCGGCGCCGCCCGCCGCTTTGGGAGTGACAATGACCGATCGTATCGCCTGCCCGACCCTTCGTTCGCGTATAACCGATGCCGATAGCGCCGCCGCCCTGATCCGCCCCGGCGAGACGGTGGCGACGAGCGGCTTCACCGGCTCGGGCTATCCCAAGGCCGTGCCGCAGGCGCTGGCGCGGCGGATGGCGGCGGAGCATGCCGAGGGGCGGCCGTTCCGCGTCAACCTGTGGACCGGCGCCTCGACCGGACCCGAACTGGACGGCGCGCTGGCGGCGGTCGACGGCATCGCGCAGCGCCTGCCCTATAGCGGCGATCCGGTCGCGCGCGAGAAGATCAATCGCGGCGAGATCGACTATCTCGACATGCATCTCAGCCAGGTCGCGCCGATGGCGTGGGAGGGGGTGCTGGGCACGCTCGACACCGCGATCATCGAGGTATCGGGCATCCGCGCGGACGGTTCGCTGATCCCCTCCTCCTCGGTCGGCAACAACAAGACCTGGGCCGACCGGGCCAAGCGCGTCATCCTGGAGGTCAATCGCTGGCAGGACGCGGCGCTGGAGGGGATGCACGACATCTATTACGGCACCCGCCTGCCGCCCGACCGCGTGCCGATCCCGCTGGTGCGGCCCGACGACCGCATCGGCACGCCCTATCTGGCCTGCGATCCCGACAAGATCGTCGCCGTGGTCGAGACGGACGCGCCCGACCGCAACCTGCCCTTCGCCGCGCCCGACGATACCGCGCGCGCCATCGCCGGTCATATCATCGAATTCCTGGCCCATGAGGTGTCGCGCGGCCGCCTGCCCCCTGCGCTGCTGCCGATCCAGTCGGGGGTGGGCAATATCGCCAATGCCGTGCTGTCGGGGCTGATCGACACGCCCTTCGAACCGATGACCGCCTATACCGAGGTGATCCAGGACGGGATGCTCGACCTGCTGGACGCAGGCAAGCTGCGCATGGCCTCCGCCACCGCCTTTTCGCTCAGCCCGCAGGCGGCGGCGCGGCTGAACGCGAACATGGCGGGCTATCGCGACCGCATGATCCTGCGCCCGCAGGAGATCAGCAACCATCCCGAACTGGTCCGCCGCCTGGGGTGCATCGCGATGAACGGCCTGATCGAGGCGGACATCTATGGCAACGTCAACTCGACGCTGGTCATGGGATCGCGCATCCAGAACGGCATCGGCGGATCGGGCGATTTCGCGCGAAACGCCTATGTGTCGATCTTCATGACCCCCTCGACCGCCAAGGGCGGCAAGATCTCCGCGATCGTGCCGCAGGCGGCGCATGTCGATCACATCATGCAGGACGTGCAGGTGATCGTGACCGAGCAGGGGCTGGCCGACCTGCGCGGCCTGTCGCCCCGCCAGCGCGCGCGGGCGGTGATCGAACGGTGCGCGCATCCCGATTACCGCCCCCTCCTCGCCGACTATGCGCTGCGGGCCGAGGGCGGTTCCTATGGCCTTCATGCGCCCTCGCTGCCCGCCGAGGCGTTGTCCTGGCATCGTCGTTTCATGGAAACGGGAACGATGCGGCCGTCTTGACCATGTCGAAGGTCGCCCCGACCATGATGGCACCCAGTCAGGAGGACAGGATGATGATCGCGGATACCGAGTTGCTCGTAACTCGCCATGGCGTGCGGCTGCACGTTCGTCCCACGCGCGAGGAGGACGAGGCCGCGCTGGCCGAATTCTTCGCGCGCGTCTCGCCCGAGGATTTGCGCTTCCGCTTCCTGACCAGCGTGCGGCAGGTCAGTCACGAGCGGTTGACCGGGATGATCCGCGCCAACGATGCCGCCAGCACCAGCCTGATCGCGCTGGCCGATGACGGATCGGTGCTCGCGGCGGCGATGCTGGTGGGCGACGCCGCGACCAAATCGGCCGAGGCGGCGATCGCGATCCGGCATGACCGAAAGGCGCAGGGCATCGGCTGGACGCTGCTCGACCATCTGGTCGGCCATGCCAGGCAGAAGGGCTATCGCACGATCGAGGCGCTGGAAGATCGCGACAACCGGTCCGCCATCACGCTGGAACGCGAAATGGGTTTCGAGCCCCATCCGGTCGAGGGCGACCCCATGCTGATCCGGCTGAAACGCACCATCCCCTGACCGAACGGCCCGCGGATCGCCCGTCAGGGGCGGCGATCCGCGGGCGGACCTACCCGCCCTCACCCTCCTGTCGGCAGGGCAGATCCCCACCCATGCGACGGCTGCCAGGGTCAAACGCTTTGACTTGCCACGCCTCGATGACGTAATGATACATCATATCAATGATGAGAGCTTGGTATGAACAGCGCATTTTCGATCGTCGAGACCGGGCAGGCCCGCCTGCCGGTGACCGTCCTGTCGGGCTTTCTGGGGGCGGGCAAGACCACGCTGCTCAACCATATCCTGGCCAATCGCGAAGGGCGGCGGGTGGCGGTGATCGTCAACGACATGTCCGAGGTGAATATCGACGCCGATCTGGTGCGCGGCGGCGATGCCACGCTGTCGCGCAGCGAGGAGACGCTGGTCGAGATGACCAATGGCTGCATCTGCTGCACGCTGCGCGACGACCTGTTGCAGGAGGTGCGCGCGCTGGCCGAGGCCGGGCGGTTCGACCATCTGGTGATCGAGAGCACCGGCATCTCGGAGCCCTTGCCGGTCGCCTCCACCTTCTCCTTCCGCGATGAGGCGGGGCAGTCGCTGGGCGATGTCGCGCGGCTCGACACGATGGTGACGGTGGTCGATGCCATCAACCTGCTGAAGGATTATTCGAGCCAGGATTTCCTCGCCGATCGGGGCGAGTCGCTGGGCGAGGAGGACACGCGCAGCCTGGTCGGCCTGCTGGTCGAACAGATCGAGTTCGCCGATGTGGTGGTGGTCAACAAGGCGTCGTCGGTGTCCGCCGAACAGCTCGCCACCGTCAAGAAGCTGGTCGCCAGCCTGAATGCCGATGCCCGGATCATCGCCTGCGACCAGGCGCGCGTTCCGCTGGATGCCATTCTCGACACCGGCCTGTTCGACGAGGAAAAGGCCGCGCAGCATCCGCTCTGGGCGAAGGAGCTGTACGGCTATGCCAGCCATGTCCCCGAAACCGAGGAATATGGCATTGAGAGCTTCGTCTACCGCGCGCGCGCGCCGTTCGACCCCGTGAAGTTCCATGGCTTCCTGACCGATGGCGGACTGGATCATGTCGTGCGGGCCAAGGGGCATTTCTGGCTGGCGACCCGGCCCGACTGGGTCGGCGAGCTGGCGGTCGCGGGCGCGCAGACGATGACCGCGCGCCTGGGCCGCTGGTGGGCCAGCATCCCGCGCAACCAATGGCCCGACGACGACCGTTTCGAGCGTTTCGTCGCGGGCCATTGGAACGAAATCTGGGGCGACCGGCGGCAGGAACTGGTCTTTATCGGCATCGGCATGGACGAGGCGCGGATCCGCGCCCGGCTCGATGCCTGCCTGTTGCCGGTCAAGGCGTTCACGCCCGACCTGTGGATGGGCCTGCGCGATCCTTTCCCGGCCTGGGGCGAGCGCGCGCTGGAAATGGCCGAATGAGCCGGATCGCGACCGCCGCGCACGCGCTTTCGCGCCTGCCGATCCGCGCATCGCTGGCCTGTGCCCTGCCGCTCATGCTGACGCTGACCGCCCCGGTCGCGGCGACCGAACCCCAGGCGAGCCCGATCCTCGCCGCCGACGGCTCGCGCCATGGCAGCGTCAGCGTCCGGGATACGGCGTCGGGCGTGCTCCTGCGGATCGAAGCGACCGGCTTGCCGCCGGGATGGCACGGCATGCACTTCCACGAGAAGGGCGATTGTTCCAGCGCGGGCTTCACCTCGGCGGGCGGCCATGTCCATGCCACCAAGCCGGTCGTGCACGGTTTCCTGGTGCCGGGCGCCAATGACGCGGGCGACCTGCCCAACCTGTTCGTCCGGGCGGACGGCAGCGCCACCGTCGAGCTGCACTCCACGCTGGTATCGATGACCGGCGCGGGCGGACGTCCCGCGCTGAACGATGCCGACGGTGCCGCGCTCGTCATCCATGCCGAGCCGGACGACTATCGGACCCAGCCTATCGGCGGCGCAGGCGCGCGCATCGCCTGCGCCGTCCTCCACTGAGCCGTTCCACATGACGCTTTCCCACGACGGCGCGAAGTCCGACCCGTTCACCCCCGACAAGGATGAAGACATGATCCGCAAGGCCGGCACCCCGGCAATCGAACCGTTTTCCGGCGCCCTCGCTCGGCGGGGATGGATCGCCCATGGCTGAGTCGCATCCGGCGCTGTTTTCCGGTCCCGAGTCGCTGATCCCCGTTTCGGTGCTGACCGGCTTTCTGGGCAGCGGCAAGACGACCCTGCTCAACCAGCTGGTGCGCGCGCCGCAGATGAGCCGCGCGCTGGTCATCATCAACGAGTTCGGCGCGGTCAGCCTCGACCATGACCTTATCGCCCGGTCGAATGACGATCTGGTGGTCGAGATGATCGGCGGCTGCCTGTGCTGCACCGTCCGGGGCGACCTGGCGCGCACCCTGCGCGATGCGCCCTGGCGCTTCGCCCGCGACGGCCTGTGCTGGTTCGACCGGGTGGTGATCGAGACCACGGGCCTCGCCGACCCCGCGCCGATCCTGCACACGCTGATGACCGACCATCGGCTGCGCACGCTCTACCGGCTCGACGGCGTGATCGCGACGGTCGATGCGGTCAACGGCATGGCGACGCTCGACGCGCAGGAAGAGGCGGTGAAGCAGGCCGCCGTCGCCGACCGCATCCTCCTGACCAAGACCGACCTAGCCTCTCCGGAGGACCAGCAGGCCCTGACCGGGCGGCTGCGCGCGCTCAACCCCGCCGCGCCGCTGATCGTGGCGCTCAACGGCGCGGTATCGCCGGACGTGCTCTTCGATGCCGGTCTCTACAATCCCGAGACCAAGAGCAACGATGTCCGCCGCTGGCTGGCGGCCGAGGCCTATGACGATCCGCACCATCATGACCATGGCCATCATCATCACGGGCACGATCACCATCATCACGACCATGACCATCATCATGACGTGAACCGGCATGACGATCGCATCCGCGCCACCTGCCTGACCTTCGACGAACCGTTGAAGGCGCATGCGTTCGAGCGCTGGCTCGATGTCCTGGCCATGTTCAAGGGACCGGACATCCTGCGCATCAAGGGCATCGTCAATCTGGAGGACGAGCCGAACCCGGTGGTGATCCACGGCGTGCAGCATGTCTTCCACCCGCCGGTGGTGCTCGACGCCTGGCCGTCCGACGACCGGCGAACCCGGCTGGTGTTCATCACCCGCGATGTCAGCGCCGACGAACTGCGCGGCACGCTGGCGCTGATGACGCTGGGACTGGACTGTTTCGGGTTGCAGGGTCTGGTCGAGGATGTTCCCGCCTCCGGCCTGCTCGGCGTTCCATAGCCCGCCCTCCCCTGGGCGCGACGGTCACTGCAGCCCATATCCTCGCGGCGCGCCCAGCGTCATCGCCAGCATGATGCGCGTCGAACAGATGGCGCAGTCGAGCGCGCTGGCCGCGCCCTTGTTGCAGTCGATACAGGCGCGGCGGCGCATCGATCCGTCCAGCAGCCCGAGCAGCAGGCATTCGTCGTCCGACCGCGCGCACTCCCCCACATCGATGCAGCGGCCGAGTGCGGCCTCGCACAAGGTCAGATAGCTGTCGAACACCGGCGCCAGCATCTCGCAGCGATGCGGGGCCAGCATGCGGTGCAGCGCCTGTTGCACCGGCCTGCCCCCGTCGCGCGCATAGCGCCAGCAGCGCGCGGCGGCCGTCAATAGCCCGGCGGCATCGGGGGCCGCGCCCATCGGCGCTGGTGGGTTCATGAGGCTTTCCGCTTGCTTCGGACATGGGCTCATGCCGGATTCCTTCGACGCCTTACTGAGACTCCATCATTATAGCATTTGATAGTCATTATCAACAAAGAGTCAGGTCGTGGCGATGCACGGCGCGGCCCAGACGCTGTCGCGGGGCCCCGCCACCGCACGCCGCCGGGCGGCACGCGCCATGACGGCAAAGCCCATCGCCCCCAGGGCCGCGACCCCGTCGACCAACTGGCTCGCACCGGGATGGCTCCAGCCCTGGGCAAATATGGGGGACAGGAGCGTGGTGAGCGGAATGGCGGCGGTCGCCCCGGCGGCGACCCACAACAACTCCGATCCGCTGCGCGCCGCACCGCGGATCAGCGCCCAGATGACCGCCGCGACGAACACCAGATAATAGATGCGCCCATGCCATGCGCCGACATCGGCGCGATCGGCGGGCAGCCACTTGGCGGCGGCGATCGTCAGCGAGATCCCGGCGACGCAGCCCAGCGGCACGCCCACGGTCAGGCTGCCGAGGATGCGGGTCGCGCGCGTCTGCTCTACCATAGCCGCCTTGCGCTCCTTGCGGCGGCGGCTCTCGATCCACAGCAGATTGCCCGAGTAGAACAGGAAGGCACCCGCAAGACCCAAGAGGAAATAGGACCAGCGCACCGGCGCGCCGCCGAAGCTGCCGAAATGCAGCGCGAAGAAGGAGGTGACTGCCGCGAACCACGGCCCCTGCTGCCCCGGCATATAATCCGCCTCGGTAATCGCACCGGTGCGGGTGTCGATCTCCGCTCGGCCATAGGTGGGCGCGCGCATGCCATAGCGCTGGTCGACGCCCGTGAGATCGCCCTGGGCGCCCCCCTTGGCATCATGGCGATAGGTGATCGAGCGCAGCGCGAAGCCGGGCGCCTGTGCCGCGATCCGCCGTTGCAGTTCGACGGGCGACAAGGTGCCCTGCACCGCCTCGAGCGCGGGCGGCTCCGGCGGACCGGGCGGCGGCGGGGCCCGCCGCTCGACCCTCGCCGCGCCGACCCGATACACCGCGCCCTGGGCGGCATAGATCTGGTCGTGAAATGCGAAGATGACGGCGGTGACGGCCATGACGATATGGAAGGGCAGGCTGAACAGCCCCAGAAGATTGTGAAGGTCGAGCCACATCCGCTTGATATTCTTGCCGAAGCGCAGCGCGAACAGGTCCTTGGCAAGGCTGGGCAGCAGGCAGATGACGCCCGAGATGATCGCGACGGCGTAAAGCAGCGAGACCAGCCCCATGATCGGCATCGCCGTCCTGCGATCGAGCGGCAGGCCGACCTGCTGGTGCAGCACGTCGACCAGCTCCGCGACCGGCGAGGCGTCCTGCCGAACCACCTGCAACGCGCCCTCGGGGGTCAGCGCGGCGAGGAAGGTCGGGCCCGGCGCGCGGCGGTTGCCGGTGGTCCAGCTCAGCCGTGCGGGCATGTCGGGGCCGGTGTCGAAATGGACGGTATAGGCGGCACGCGCATCGGGCCGCGCGCGCAGCACCTTGGCGATCAGCTCGGGCGTGCGATCCAGCGACGGCGGCGGCGCGATGCTGGCGGGGGCGGAGGCCCATCGGTTCAGCGGCTCGGCGAACATCGTGATCGCGCCGGCATAAAAGGCGATGAACAGCGCCAGCCCGGCGATGATGCCGACCCAGCTATGCACGTCCTTATAGGTCTTCAGAATATCGGTGCGCATCGGCGATCACCCCAGAAGCAGGCGCGCGGCGATATAGGCCGCCCAGGCCATCAGATTGGCGAGCGCCAGCCAACCCCATGCGCGCGCGCCGCTGCGGAACAGGAAACAAAGGCCCAGCACCAGGCACCAGATCGGCGACACCAGCCACATGGCGAGCTGTTTCTGCGCGCTGAACGGGCCATCGTCCGTCGAGAATAGCGCGGCGAACAGACAGGTGAGCGCGAGGGCCAGCGTCAGCCCCAGCAGGGCAGCGGCCGATACCTTGCCGAACCAGTCGCGGCTGGTGAGAAGCGGACGGCTCATCGCGCCGCCTCCCGCCGGAAGCGCCACCAGCGGACCGCCACCGGGACGATGCTCCAGACCAGCATCGCCCCCGTCATCCAGGTGAAGACGGCGGTCGCCGGCCCCTGCACGGTCATCAGCAACGCCAGCGCGACCGCCAGCAGCACGATCCCGGCGATCCGGCCGGATCGCCGCGCCCCGCCACCGGCGATCAGGGCCTGATGCGGCGTGCCCACATAAAGGAATAGAGCTCCGCCGATAATGGCGAAGGCGGCGCACCAGGCCGCGATCACGGCGCGGCCCGTGCAAAGGCGAAGCGGATCGCCGGTGCCATCGCCGCCAGCATCGTCGTTCCGTGCGTCTGGCCCGGCAGCGGCAGGAAGCGGGCATGGTCCGCGCCGCCGCCCCGATCGAGCGACCGCGCCAGCTCGGCGGGAGGGGCCGCGGCCGCGTCGCCCTCCGCGATCAGGATGCGGGGGTGCGAGGCCCCGGCGGTCGCGGCCTCGCGCGCGATCAGGCCGTTGCCGAACCAGAGCGACGGGCTGACCGCGACGACGCCGCCGAACATCGCCGGACGAGTCAGCGCGGCATGCAGCGCGAGCAGGCCGCCGAAGCTGTGGCCGAGCAGCGTCTCGCGCGATCGATCGACCCGCCAATGCTGGCGGACGAACGGCTGCACCTGTCGCTCGACGAGGTCGAGAAACGCCTCGGCCCCGCCGGTCGGCCATCCGCTGCCGGGCATGGTCGCGGGGATCGTCCAGCCGGGCGTGGCGGGGGTATAGTCGCGGGCGCGGCGCTGGAGCGAGCCCGCCGCGATCCCGACGACGATGCCCTCCCCCACGCCGCTGCGCGCCCCCGCCCCGGCCAGCCGACGCGCGGTCAGCGCCGCGATCGCGAAATTATCCTCGCCGTCCAGCACATAGAGCACCGGATAGCCGGAGGGCGGCGGCGGTGCCTCCGGCCAGGCGACGAAGAGGCGATACGCCTCTCCGTCCGGCGCATGGACGACCCGCTCGACGCTGCGCGGCAGCGTATAGGGCGGTCCCGCGGGCGGCTCCGGCATTGCCGCCGCAACCGGCGACGCCAGCGCGAGCAGGCCCGCCAGCCACGCGCTTACCACCGGTATTGCAGCCGCAGGTTCAGCGTGCGTCCCGACCCGTAGAAACAGGCCGATGCCGCCGAGCACAGCGCGACATAGCGCCGGTTGGTCAGGTTGCGCGCATTGACCGACAGGATGATGCCGCTGGCGAAGGCCTTGCGCAGGAACAGGTCGTACAGCGTATAGCCCGGCACGCGATAGGCGTTGGCGGTATCGCCATAGGACACGCCGACATAGCGTACCCCGCCGCCCAAACCGACGCCGCCCAGCGCCCCGCCCTCAGCAAAGCGATAATCGGCGAACAGCGACCCCATCCAGTCGGGCACCTGGGTCAGCCGGTTGCCCTGCTGCCCCTTCGCCCCGCGCGTGATCTCGCTGTCCATATAGGTGCCGGTCGCGATCAGGCTCAGGCCGCCGATCAGCGTCGCCTTGCCCTCCAGCTCGACGCCACGGATGCGCCCCTGGCCGGTCTGCACCTGACAGGTCGTGCCCGCGCAGACATGGCTTTCGTCCGGGTCGGGGCTGGCGAGGTTATTCTGGGTCAGCTGGTACATCGCGGCGGTGAGCAGCGCGTTGCTGCCCTGCGGCTGGTATTTCACGCCGACCTCATATTGGTCGCCGGTCGTCGGCTTGAACGGCGTGCCGTCGAAATATTGCCCGGTCGTCGGCTGGAACGAGGTCGAGTAGCTGGCATAGGGCGCCACGCCGCTCGGCGAGATCCAGGTCGCGCCCGCGCGCCACGTCATCTTGTCGGCCTTGGTCACCGTCACCGGATCGGTGGTGCCGGTCGCCAGTTCGTTGACCTGATGGTTCTTGGCCCAGTCGTAGCGCGCGCCCAGGGTGACATGCAGCTGGCCGAGCGAAAGCTGATCCTGGCCATAGGCGCCGACCTGTTCCAGCCGCGCGTTCAGATGGACCTGCGGCCGGAGCGTCGAGAGGATCCGCCCCACCCCTTGCGACACGGGGTTGAAGATGTCGGGCATCGCCGGAACGTCGGTCGACAGGTCGCGCAGGTGCCGCCATTCGGTGTCGAGCATGTCGACGCCCAGCAGCACCCGGTGCGCCAGCCGCCCGGTGTCGATGCGCCCCTCCAGCTTGGTATCGAGGCCATAGCCGTCGGAATGGCCGACACCCCGCACCGCGCGCCGGTTGATCGTCTTGCCGTTGGACAGGGTGCCGCCGCGCAGCACCGTCCCCTCGAACAGCGTCTCGACCCGGGTGTAGCGACCATTTTGCCGCAGCTCGAAGCGATCGGAAAAGGCATGGCGCAGTTCGTAGCCGAGCAGATATTGGTTGCGGTCATAGGTGTTGAACTGCGGCTCGCCCAGAAACGCGTCCAGCCGGATATGACGTCCGCCCGCGCCCGGCTGGCGCGATCCGATATCGGGCAGGAACTGGAAGGTCGATCCGCCCTCGTCGCGCTGATATTGCGCCATCAGCGTGACGCTGGTCGCCGCATCGGGCGCCCAGGTCAGGCTGGGCGCGATGTAATAGCGGCCCGTCTTGATCGAATCGATCTGGGCATCGCCATAGCGCGCCAGGCCGACCAGCCGTGCGGTGACCGTGCCATCGGCGGTCAGCGGCCCCGACACGTCCGCCGCGCCCTGATACTGCCACTTGCCGAGGCTGGTGAACCCGGCCCCCTGCAACATGATCTCGCCGCGCGGGGTCGCGGTCGGCCGCTTCGTCACCAGATTGACGATACCGCCCGGCGCCACCTGCCCGAACAGCACCGCCGAGGGGCCCTTCAGCACCTCGATCTGCTGGAGCGCGAAGGGATCGAAGGCGGTGCGCGTCCATTGACCGCCCGCCGGCAGCCGGATGCCGTCGAGGAACAGATTGTCGCTGAAGCTGCCCGCCGAAAAGCCGCGCACCGAAAAGCTGTCGGCGCGGCTGTCGATGCCGTCCTGCTCGGCCTGGACCCCGGCGGTATAGGCCAGCGCCTCGGTCACGCTGTGCACCGCGCGGACGTCGAGTTCCTCGCGCGTGATGACCGAGATGGATTGCGGCACTTCGATCAGGCGCGTCGCGGTCTTGGTGCCCGACGTCGCCTGGGTCTGCCCCGTGGCGGTCACGACGATGTCGGTATCGCGAAGCGCATCGCCCTTATTGTCCTGGGCCGCCTCGGCCGAGGTCGCCGCCGACAGCAGCAACCCGATACCCAAACAAATTCTCATACGTCTCCCGCCCCTTGGTACGCGCCGCCCTGACGGCGCTTCCGTGATAATTCGGGGGCGTCTAATGGCGTCAGCTAATGAGAGTCAATCGCATATGAGCAGGATGTTGTAATGTTTGAGGAATATCGGCCACATCCTGCAAAGGGCGACGCCTTCCTTCCCTCGCCCCTCGTTAGAGGGGAGAGGGAAGAAGACGCAGTCCTGAATATCGATCCGACCTAGGGGCCGAGCCCCAGCGCGGCGCGATCGGCAGTGGCGCTGGCCAGTTCGGCGCGCGCGGCGGCGATCCGGGCCTGAGCGTCGATCAGGCGGACACGGGCGTCATTGGCGGTTTCCTCGCGCTGGTTGACCAGGAAGAAGTCGCTCGATCCCAGTTCGAAGCGGCGCCGCTCCGCCGCCGCGAGCCGCTCGGCCAATTGCCGTTCCTGGTCGGCGATCCCCGCCAGCTTCTCGGCCGCGCCGACGCCGATCAATATGCCTTCCACCTCGACCGCGATCTGGTCGCGCAGGAACCGGCTGCGCGCCGCCAGCGCGTCCATCTCCGCCTGCGCCTCCGCGATCCGCCCCTTGGCCGCGCGGTTCTGGAGCGGCAGCGAGAAGCGAAAACCGACCGCCGCCTCCAGCGGGGTGCGCGACGGCCCGCCCAGCCCGACCGGGCCGATATCCTTGCCCGCCTCGCCCCGCAGGTCGAGCCGGGGGCGCAGGTCGTTCTGCGCCAGGGCCAGCCGCGCCGTCCCCTGGTCGATCCGCGCGAGCAGCATCTGGATGTCGGGCCGCTGCCGCGCGAAGTCGGCGCGCGCGGCCGCCGCCACCCCCGACAGCGCCTCGGCCCCCTGCGGCAGACGGTCCGGCCCGACCAGCAGCGGCTCGCCCGCCGCATCGCGGAAATAGAGCGACAGCGCATTGGCCGCCGCCTGGAAATCGCCCTCCGCCCGCACCACCAGCGCCCGGCGGCGCACGAGATTCTGGTCGTTCTCCGCCAGCAATATGTCGGGCCGCGCGCCCAGCTGGACCTGACGGGCCAGGCCGCCGCGACGGCTCTCGGACAGCGCCAGCAGGTCGCGATAGGCGCGCAGCCGCAGGCCCGCCGCCACCCAGTTCTGATAGGCGTCGATCGCGCGCCGCTGCACCCCGATCGCCACCGCCTCGCGCTCGAACCGCGCAATGTCGATATCGCCCGAGGCCAGCGTGCGGCGGGTCCGACGCTCGTCCACCAGCCGGTCGCGCAGCAGCGAATAGAGCGCGCCGACCTTCACCTCGCCCAGGCGGTTGGTATAGTTCTGGTTCTCATAGACCGGGAAATCGCCCCGGCTGACGCGGTAGCCGCCATAGACATAGCCGCCATTGTCGCCCAGCGGACGGGTCGCGGTGGCCGAGGCGACGGTGCCGTCATAATAGCCCAGCGTGCGCGACCGGCCCTCCGCCTCGAACACCGTGTCGAACGCGCCGTTCGCGGTCAGGGCCCGCCCCTCGGCCGCGCGGACCTTGGCCAGCGCCTCGACGATCTGCGGCGCGGCGCGGGCGGAGGCGCGCAGCACCTCGTCCAGGGTCAGCGGCCCCGTGCCGGTGGCCTGCACCGGCACCGGGTTGGGCTGGATACGCTGCGCCGTGGCGGGCACGGCGGGCGCGGCGAGAATCGACAGGATCAGCAGCGGCCGGATCATTTGGGCTTGCCCGCCTTGGCCGCGATCTTCTTGTCGTCCTCCTTCTCGGTGGCCTTGTCGGTCGCGACCTTGCCGAATTCCAGCGGGAAGTCGTTTAGCTGGCGCCAGAGTTCATAGCCGACGCTGACCGTCTCCCCCTGCACCCAGCCCTGCACCTTGCCGCCCAGCCGGACGAAGCGCCGCTCGGGCCAGGCGGGCTTGCCCGGCACCGGCTCGACCAGGATGCGGAACAGCCCCTGGGCGTTGGCGGTCGGGTCGATGCTGCGGATGCGGCCGTCGAAAAAGCCGTAGGCGACCGACGGCCAGCCGCTGAACTGGATCGCGGGCCACCCCTCGAACTCCAACCGCACCGGGCGGCCGGGGCGCAATAGCGGCACGTCGCGACCGTCGATCATCAACTCGACCGCGCGCTCGACCTGCTCCGGCGCGACCACCGCCAGCGCCGTCCCGGCGGACACCAGCGCACCACCGGCGGTGGCGTTGAGGTTCTGGATACGGCCGTCGCGCGGGGCGCGGACGAGCTGGGCCGACTGGCGGTTCAGCTGGACGTCGATCCGGTTGAGCTTGGCGCGCGACTCCGCCAGCTTGGCCCCGGAGTCCGACACCTTGATCTGCGCCTGTTCATAGTCGCGTCGCGAGGCCAGCCCTTCGGCGAACAGCTGGCGGGTGCGGTTGACGTCGATCTGCGCCACCGCCTGCGACTGGCGGACCGAGGCGATCTCCGCCTCGACCTGCGCGCGCTCGGCAGCCAGGCGCGACAGCAGATTGGGATCGAGATCGACGATGCGCGCGATCGGGGCGCCGCGCTTCACCGGCTGGCCGTCCTGGACATACCAGCGCTCGACCCGTCCGGGGACCAGCGCGGTCACGTCCTGCGCGCGGTCCTCCGGATCGAGCGCGACGACCTGCCCCCGTCCCTGCGCGGTCTGGAGCCAGGGCACCGCGAACAGGATGAAGACCACCACCGCGATGCCGACCGTCAGGATCCAGGCGATGGCGACCGCCACGCGCGGCGGACGCAGCGAGGCCAAAGTGCGGAAATGCGCGAGATGCTCAGGCAGATGCGACATCGCCACCCTCCTGACGATTGGCAGCCTGAAGATCGGCGAGATGGTCGAAGCGCCGCTGTTCGGTCAGGCCCAGATAGAGATACCCGTCCAGCGTCAGATCCTCGGGTCGGCCGGTGCAGAGCAACACGGTGGTGCCATGCGCCTTCAGCAGGCGCAGCGCCGCCAGCAGCCGTTGCGGCGGCAACAGGTCGAACAGCTGGCCGAGCAGCAACAGCCGGGGCCGGACCAGCAGCGCATTGGCCAGCTTCAACGCCATGGTCTCCCCGACGCTGAGCGGATAGCCGGTCGAGCCGAGCGGGGTGTCCAGCCCCTGCGGCAGGCTGGCCAGACGCCGCTCGAGACCGACCATGGTGAGCGCCGCCATCGCATCCTCGGAGCGTTCGCCCGAGGCCAGGCGCAGATATTCGCGGATCGTGACCTCCACGATGGTCGAACGGTCGAGCACCGTCACGTCCGAGCGCAGATGGTACATGTCGAACGACCCCAGATCGGTGCCGCCGATCCGCACCAGCCCGCGTTCGGGCACCACATGCCGTTTCAGCAACATGGCCAGCCGCCGCTCCGCGCCGGGTTCGGCGACGGTGACGAGCTGCTCGCCCGCCGCCAGGGTCAGATTGTACCGCGCCTGGTCGAACCGGACATCGGTCATCTTCACCGCGCCGTCGCGCGGGCCGTTGTCGCCCAGCACCTTGGGCTCCTGCGGAATGGCGAACAACAGCGACAGCTCCTCGGAACTGGCGACCAGGTCGTAGAAGGTGTCGAGATACACGCCGAGCTGCGAAATGCCGTAGAAGACGCCCGACAGGATCAGCTCGGCGGCGACCAGCTGGCCCAGCGACAATTGCCCGCGCAGGATCAGCATCCCGCCGAGCAGCAGCAACCCGGCGCTGGCAAAGGCATAGATCAGCAGGAACGCGATCGTCTGCGCGAACTGATAGCGGAAATAGCGGCGATGCGTGTCGACATAGCTGGCGGTCATCGCCTCCGACCGCGCCATCGCGAAGTCGAGGTGGCGCAGCGACTTGTAGAAACCGTTCGATCCGCCGACGCTCTCCAGCCAGCGCGCGGCATTGTGCTTGGCATGGCTGAGCGCGACCGCGCCGCTGATCGCCCCGCGCCGCCAGAGTAGCCAGACGAGCAGCACCGCCGCCACCAGCACGGCGTTGAAGGCCAGGAAGACCGGGTGATAGAAGCTGGTGATCGTCAGCCCGATCACCGCCTGCAGCATGATGGTGAACGCCCCGATCACCAGGCTGGGCACCGATTTCTGGACCACGACCAGATCGAAGAAGCGATTGAACAGGTCGCCGCGATTGCCGTCGGCGAAGAACGGGTCCTGCGCATGCACCGCGCGCAACGTGACCTCGGCCACCACGCGCGAGAACAGGCGGCGCTCGAACGCGGCCATGATCCACACCCGGAGCGCGCTGAGCCCCGCGACCAGCAACAGCAACAGCAGCAGCACGCCCGACAGCGCCCAGAGCGGGGCGGGCATCGCGGTGTTGGCCACGCTGTTGATCAGCAGCTGGACCGAGATGGGCGTGGCCAGCGCCAACAGGCTGATCGCGATGGTATAGACCATGCCCAGCCGCACATAGGCTGCGTCCGGCCCCATGATCTGCGCCAGCCAGCCGACCGCGTCCCGAAATCCCAATCGCTTCGCTGCCACGAAGGCCCCCTTTTCCGTTTCGACGCGCCCCATCGCACCGAAATTTTTCTGGATCGTTTCTGCGGCGTAAAAAAAGGTACGAAGCGGCCTAATCTATGTCGTTTTTCCCATCATGCCCTCCTGTGGGCCGCAGCGAGGCCGACGGATCAGAAGGCATCCCAGTCATCGTCGGCCAGCGCGACATTGCCCTGGACACGAGGCGCCGGGGCGCTGCTGCGGATGCGCGGCGCCGCGGTCGCCACCCGGTCCTGAAGCGCATGGACCGGCGAGGTCGGCGCGGGCGCGGGCATCCCGATACGGAAACGGGCGATCTGGTTGGCCAGGCCATCGGCTTCCGCCGCCAGGCTGCGCGCGGCAGCGGTCGCTTCCTCGACCATCGCGGCATTTTGCTGGGTCACGCTGTCCATCTCGCCGACCGCGGTATTGACCTGCTGGAGCCCGGCCGCCTGCTGTTCGGCCGCGCTGGCGATCTCACCGACCAGGCTGCTGACCTCGACGATCCGGTCGATAATGCCGGTCAGCGCGTCCCCGGTCTCGCCGACCAGACGGACACCCTCGGCCACCTGTTCGGACGAAGCGCTGATCCGGTCCTTGACGTCCTTGGCGGCGTCGGCCGAACGCTGCGCCAGCGCGCGGACTTCGGAGGCGACGACGGCGAAGCCCTTGCCCGCATCACCCGCGCGCGCCGCTTCGACACCGGCGTTCAGCGCAAGGAGATTGGTCTGGAAGGCGATGCCGTCGATTACGCCGATGATCTCGGAGATTTCGTTGGACCGCCGCTCGATACCGCTCATCGCCTCGACCGCGTTGCGGACGATGCCCCCCGACCGCTCGACCAGTTCGCGCGCATTGCGCACCGCCGCATTGGCGCTGGCGGTCCGCTCGACGGTCGAGCGCATCGTCGCGGTGATCTCGTCCATCGCCGAGGCGGTTTCCTCCAGGCTCGCCGCCTGCTGCTCGGTGCGCATCGACAGGTCGTCGGAGGCGGTGCGGATCTCGCTCGCGCCGCCGTTGATGCCCGACACGGCGGTCGACACCCGGCCCAGCGCGTCCTGCAAGGCCTCGGCGGCGGCGTTGAAGTCGGTCTTCAGCTTGGCGAACGGGCCGGTCAGCTGCGTGTCGATCCGGGTCAGCAGGTCGCCGCGCGCCAGTTCCGACAGGCCATGGCCGATGCTGTCGACGATCAGCGTGGTCTGCTCCGCCTTGGCCCGCTCCGCCGCCGCGAGCTGGTCGCGGAACCGGGTCATCGCCTGGGCCAGATCGCCCACCTCGTCGCGGCGATCGGCTTCGGGGACGGACACATGCATGTCGCCCGCCGCCAGTCGGCCCATCGCATCGGTCATCGTGCCCAACGGCTTGGCGATCTGGCGGATCAGCAGGACGAGCAGCGCCACCGTCAGCGCCACCGCGGCCAGGATCATCGCGAGGGTGATCAGTCGCCCGGTCGAAGCGATCGAGGCGGCCTTGGCACGTGCCGCGTCCATCGCGGCGGTATAGGCATCCTCCGCCCGGCCGAGCGCGGCGTTCTGCGCGTCATAGTCCCTGACCTCGGTCAGCGCGCTGGCCTGCGCCGCGGCGACGTCGTTCTGGCGGGACAGGGCGATCGTGGCGGGGATATGCTCGAAATAGCGTTGCCAGACGGCGGCGAAGTCCTGCATCGCGGCCTTCGCGGTCGGGTCCTGTTCCAGCGACGCGACCTCCACGAGCGACTTGTTGATGATGTCGGCCGCCTTGCGCATCGCCTTTTCATGCGCGTCCATCACCTCGGGCGAGGTGCTGACGATATGGGTCATTTCCTCGGCGCGGGTGTTCGACGTCTGCGTATCGATGCTGTGGGTCAGCTTCTGGAGGCGCGCCAGCCGCTGGGCGATGTCGGCGGCATTGGCGCTCAGGGCGTTCTGATTGCGAATGGACAGCCCGCCGACGATCAGCAAGGCCACCAGCACGACGGCGAAGCAGCTTATCAGCTTCGTCCCGATCCGCAGGTTCTTCATTGCAAACTCCCTGTGTCTCTCGAATTCGTCGCCATGCCCCCGCATAGTGGCGTGGGACGATAGACATGCCGGGTTAACAAAAACCTTTGCAACGGGCCCCTCCCCGTGCCGGAGCGTCACCGCTGCCGCATTCGCCCCCAGTCAGGGGACAGGCCGAAAAGGATCGCGCGGCGTGCCTGTCGCATCGGCGGCAAGCCGTGTACGACCCGCCATCGAGCGGCAGGGAGTGTGGTGTGGCAGGCGGCGAGGCACGACGGAACGATCCCGAACGGCGGCAACGCATCATCGACGCGACGCTGGACGTGGTCGCCGAGCAGGGCGTGCCGGGGACCACGCATCGCCGGATCGCGGCGAAGGCGGCGGTGCCTCTGGGGTCGGTCACCTATTATTTCGCCTCGCTGGAGGATCTGCTGACCACCGCCTTCGTCCAGCTGGCCGAGCGTTCCTCCGCCGCCTTCGCCGCGCATATGGCGCGGGCCAGCGATGCGGATAGCGCGCGCGAGGCGATCATCGACATCATCGCGGGGTCGGTCTGGGCGGAGCCGCGCACGCTGCTGTTGAGCTATGAACTCTATGCCTTTGCCGCGCGCCACCCCTCGGTCTCGACCGTGATGCAGGGATGGATGAACAACAGCCGCGCCGCGCTGGAGCGTTTCTTCGACCCGCTGACCGCGCGCGCGCTGGATGCGCTGGTCGAGGGGATCGGCATCCACAACTCGATCGATCGCGATCCGCTCGACCGGGAGGCCATTCGCACCATCGTCCACCGGATCGCGGCGCCCTGACGGGCTTGCACCCGCGCGCAGGCCCCGCCATCCTGCCCTCATGGATCGATCGGGGGGAAGCGAATGACGATGCGTTGGATGGCGGCGGCAAGCCTGGTCGCACTGGCGATCCCGGCCGCGGCGCAGGAGGCTCCGGTCCGCCCGCCCGTCGCCGCGAAGAAGCCCTATCAGGTGCCCTCGCCCAACGGCGCGCGCGAGGATGATTATTACTGGCTGCGCGACGACACCCGCAAGAATCCGGAGATGCTCGCCTATCTCAACGCCGAGAACGCCTATGCCGATGCGCAGCTGGCCGGGCTCAAGCCGCTCCAGACCCGGCTCTATGACGAGACGGTCGCGCATATCAAACAGGACGACAGCAGCGTCCCGTATCGCAAGAACGGCTATTGGTATTCCTCGCGCTTCGTCACCGGTGCCGACTATCCCCTGATCGAGCGTCGGCAGGGTAGTCAGAGCGCCCCCGCCAACCTTCTCTTCGACCAGCCCGCCATGGCCAAGGGCCACAATTTCTTCTCACTGTCCGACTGGTCGGTCAGCCCGGACAACAAGATGGTCGCCTGGGCCGAGGATACGGTCGGGCGGCGGCAATATGTGTTGAAGGTCAAGGATATCGCGACCGGCCGCATCCTCGCCGACACCGTGACCAATATCGAGCCCAACATCGTCTGGGCCGATGACAACCGCACCATCCTCTATATCGCCAAGGACCCGGTGACGCTGCGCGGCTATCGGGTCATGGCGCATCGGCTGGGCACGCCGGTTGGCGACGACCACATGCTCTATGAGGAGAAGGACGATACCTTCCAGATGGGCATCGGGCGGACGACCGACGATCGCTATATCTGCATCGGCGTCCAGAGCACGGTCAGCGACGAGCAACGCTGCGCGCCGGCGACCGCGCCGACCCGCTTCACCGTCATCGCCCCGCGCGAGCGCGAGTTCCGCTACAGCCCCGACCATCTGGGCCATCGCTGGATCATCCGCACCAATCGCGGGGCCAAGAACTACAAGCTCGTGACGCTGGCCGATGCCGACATGGCCAAGGGGGTCGCCGCCTGGCGCGATCTGGTGCCCGGCAGCGAAACGGTGTTCATCGAAGATTTCAAGCCGTTCCAGGGATTCGTCGCGATCGACCAGCGCGAGGGCGGCAACCGGATGATCCGCCTGCTGACCGATGCGGGCAAGTCGATCCCGGTCAAGGCGGACGAACCCGCCTATCGCATGAGCCTGTCGACCAATGAGGAGCCGGATACGCCCTGGGTCCGCTATACCTATGGCTCGCTGGTCACGCCGACCACCACCTTTGAGGTCAATGCCCGCACCGGCGAGCGCCGGACGCTCAAGGTGACGCCGGTGCCCGGCTATGATCCCAGCCGCTACGTCACCGAACGCGTCTGGGCCCCGGCCCGCGACGGAACGCGCGTGCCCGTATCGCTGGTCTATCGCCGCGACGTGAAGCGCGACGGCACTGCACCGCTCTTCCAATACGCCTATGGCAGCTATGGCAATTCGACCGATCCGGGGGTCGATCCGGGGCGGATCGGGCTGCTCGATCGCGGCGTGGTCTATGCCATCGCGCATATCCGGGGCGGGCAGGAAATGGGGCGCGGATGGTATGATGACGGCCATCTGCTGAACAAGAAGAACAGCTTCACCGACTTCATCGACGTCACCCGCTATCTCGTGGCGCAGAAATATGCCGCGCCCGGCCGGGTCGCGGCGATGGGTGGCAGTGCGGGCGGGCTGCTGATGGGCGGGGTCGCGAACATGGCGCCGCAGGATTACAAGGTCATCATCGCACAGGTGCCCTTTGTCGACGTGGTGACGACGATGCTCGACGCCTCGATCCCGCTGACGACCTTCGAATATGACGAGTGGGGCAATCCGGCGAACAAGCCCTATTATGATTATATGCTCAGCTATTCGCCCTATGACAATGTGGCGGCCAAGGCCTATCCGGCGCTCTATGTCGGCACCGGGCTGTGGGACAGCCAGGTGCAATATTACGAACCCGCCAAATGGGTCGCCAAGCTGCGCGCGACGAAGACCGATGCCAACCCGCTGCTGTTCCGGGTGAATATGGAGGCCGGGCATGGCGGCAAGTCGGGGCGGTTCGAGCGTATCCGCCAGAATGCCGAGTGGCAGGCATTCATGCTGTCGCAGCTGGGCGTGGCGGGCGAATAATGGCCGGGGCGGGCTTTGCGGCCTGCCCTCCCCCCAAGGCCATGTCACGGGCGCGGGTCCCCTTCCCCCCATGCTCGCACCCCGCTACGCATCACCCATGATACGGCTCGGCTGGCTTATCCTGGGATTGCTGTTCGTCGCGCTCGGCGTGATCGGGGCGATCCTGCCGCTGATGCCGACGACGATCTTCCTGATCCTGGCGGCGGGATGCTTCGCGCGATCGTCGCCCCGGCTGGAGGCGTGGTTGCTCGACCATCCCCGGTTTGGCCCCAGTTTGCGCGCTTGGCGAGCGCATGGCGCGATCGGGCGGCGGGGCAAGGCGATGGCGTGCGGCGGCATGACGCTGGGTTATGGCTTGTTCCTGCTGTCCGCCCGGCCACACTGGCCGCTGGCGCTTCTGGTCGCTGCCGTCATGGCGGGATGCGCGACCTTCGTCCTGACCCGCCCTACCGCCTGATCTCACTTGCACCCCTGATATACGAAGCATATACGTTTCATATATGGGCATCGTAAAAATCGACGACCAGCTTCACGAAGAGGTCCGCCGCGCCAGCACCGTCATGTGCCGTTCGATCAACGCGCAGGCCGAATTCTGGATGAAGATGGGTATGCTGGCCGAGGCCAATCCGACGCTGAGCTTTCACGAGATCGTCAAGGCGCAGATGGCCACCGCCGATGCCGCCCCGCCCCAGCCGATGGTCGCCTGACATGATCAAGACGGCGGACGAACTGGCGCTGATGCGCGTGTCGGGACGGCTGCTCGCCCAGGTGTTCGAGATGCTCGACGGGCTGACGCTGGCGGGCATGTCGACGCTGGCGATCAACGACCGGGTCGAGCATTTCATCACCCACGACCTGTCGGCCCGGCCCGCGAGCAAGGGGCAATATGGCTTTGCCTATGTGCTCAACAGCTCGATCAACCAGGTCGTCTGCCACGGCGTGCCCAGCGCGTCGGACGTGGTTCGCGACGGCGATATCGTCAATCTGGACATCACGCTGGAAAAGAACGGCTTCATCGCCGATTCCAGCAAGACCTATATGGTCGGCGAGGTCGCGCCCGGCGCGAGGCGGCTGGTCCGCGTTGCGCAGGAGGCGATGTGGAAGGGCATCCGCCAGGTCCGTCCCGGCGCACGGCTGGGCGATGTCGGCGCGGCGATCGAGAAACATGCCAAGGCGAACGGCTATTCGGTGGTCCGCGACTATTGCGGCCATGGCATCGGGCGCGAGATGCACGAGGAACCCAATGTGCTGCACTTCGGACGGCCAGGAACCGGCGCGGTGCTGCGCGAGGGCATGACCTTCACCATCGAGCCGATGATCAACCAGGGGAGGCACAAGGTGTCGACCGGCGAGGATGGCTGGACGGTCGTGACAGACGACGGGAAGCTGTCGGCGCAGTTCGAACATACCGTCGCGGTGACGAAGACCGGGGTGGAAGTGCTGACGCTGCGGGCGGACGAGAAGCTGGGTTGAAATCCGTTCCCCGGCGCAGGCCGGGGCCCAGTTACGATGTGGCCGATGGCGCGCACGGCAATGCGTGGGAGGCATCAACGACGCGGTCGCTATGGCCTCCCACGCATCGGCTGGCGCGCCACGCTGTTCGTAGAAACTGGGCCCCGGCCTTCGCCGGGGAACAGGCAGCTACCCTTCCACCCGCAACCGATACCCCACACCGAGTTCGTTCGCGATGACGCTCCCCACCGGTTGCGGTGCTTCCAGCTTCTGGCGCAGATTGCGCACGACGATGCGTAAGTAATCGATACGCGGATCCTCGTCCCCGCCCCAGGCGGCGTCGATGATCTTGTCATGCGTCACCACCCGGCCGGGATGGCGCGCGAGGACCGCCAGCACGTCATATTCCTTGCGGGTCAGATGCTGTTCCTCGCCCCTGCGCGTCACCAAGCGCCGGTCGAGATCGATCGCCAGGTCGCCGGTCCGCACGATTGCCGGCGCCGCCTCGGCCGCGCGGGCGTGGCGGAGGGCGACACGCAGCCGCGCCAGCAGCTCGTCCGTGTCGAACGGCTTGGTCACATAATCGTCCGCACCCAGATCGAGCGCGGCGACCTTTTCGTCGGTCGCGTCGCGCGCCGAGACGACCAGCACCACCCGCTCTGCCGCACGCAGCAGCGGGATCAGGCCCAGCCCGTCGCGATCGGGCAGCCCCAGGTCGAGCAGTACCGCATCGGGATGCTCGGCCGCCGCGCGTGCCAGCGCGTCGCGGCCGTCGCGGGCCTCGACCACCTTGTGCCCCGCCTGCTCCAGCGTGTTGCGCAGCAGGCGACGGATCGCGACTTCGTCGTCCACCACCAAGATCGTCGCGGGCATCAGGCCATTCCCTCCGGCGCGCCGTCGCGCATGATCAGGTCGCGCGGAAAGACGAGGGCGAAGGCCGCACCGCTTTCTTCGTCGCGATTGCCCGCCTCTACGCTCAGACCCATCGCCTCCGCAAAGGCCTTGACGATGGCGAGGCCCAGGCCGGTGCCGCCCGCCACCCGGTCCGATCCCTCCAGCCGCCGGAACGTCTCGAACACCTCCGCCTCGCGCCCGGGCGGCAGGCCTGGGCCATGGTCGAGGACCGAGAGGCGCAAGCTGCCGTGGCGATGCCGCCCCTCGATCACGATCTCGGTCCCCGGATCGCCATAGCGCCCGGCATTGTCGAGCAGGTTGAGCAGGCAATGGTGCAGCAGTTGCGGATCGGCGCGCACCAGCGGCAGGTCGGGCGGCACGTCGAGCCGCACGGCATGCCCCTCCAGCGCGCGGCGGGCATCATGCGCCGCGCCCGTCACCGCGTCGCTCAGGTCGATCGCCTCGATCTTCAGCTTCAGCGCCCCCGCCTCGACGCGGGCCATGTCGAGCAGATTGGCGACGAACCGGTTGAGCCGCGCCGCCTCCCCCTCGATGGTCGCGATCAGATCGGGCGTCGTGCCCTGCCGCAACTGCGCGGCGGCGGCCATCACCGCGGTCAGCGGCGTGCGCAGGTCATGGCTGACCGAGGACAGCAGCGCCGCCCGCAGCCGGTCGCGGGTGCGCACCGCATCGACGTCGCGCACCTCCGCCTCCAGCCGCAACCGTTCGAGGATCAACGCGGCTTGGTCGATCAGCCCGGTCAGCAGCGGCAGGCGGTCGGCGCGCACCGGCTCGCCCCCCGCCTCACGCGCCAGCCCGAGAACGGCGAGCGTCCGGTTGCCCGCCTTCAGCGGCTGGAACAACCATTCGGACGCGGCCAGCGTCGCCGAACCCTTGCCTGCGGGCGTGCCGGTGTCGAAGGCCCAGTGCGCGGCGGCCATCTCCATCGTCTCCAGCCGGTAATCGGGCTTCGTCGCAGCCTGTACCGCCAGCCCGGCGGGCGACGGGGTGAGCAGGACGGCCTGCACCTCGAACAGCCGCGCGATGTCTTCGCAGATCACGCGCGCCGCCTCGGCCGGGTCGGCAAGGCCGCTGAGCCGATGGAGGAAGCCCGCCAGCGTCGCATTGTCGCGTGCGCTGCTCGCCGCGAGATCGGCCTGCGCCCGCACGCGCGAGGTCAGCTGGCTGGTCGCGACCGCGACGCCCAGCAGGACGAAGATCGAAATGACATTCTCGGGATTGCTGACGCTCAGCGTGCCCACGGGAGGCAGGAAGAAGAAATTATAGGCGAGGCTCGATGCCAGCCCCGCGAACAACCCGGTGCGCAGGCCGTACAGGCTCGCCGCCGCCATGACGGGCAGCAGATAGAGAAGCGCGACATTGCCCAGGTTGAGGATATGGAACAGCGCGCTCGCCAAGCCCGTCACCAAGGCCACGCCAAGCAGCGTCAGGCCATAGCCGGTGGGCGATCCCCATTGCCCGCGCCGCCGGGTCCGCTCGCGCTCGACCGGCGCCTCGCCGACGGGCAGGACATGGACGGTGACCCCCGGCGTCTCGCGCACCAGCCGGTCGACCACCGAGCCATGGCGCAGCTCGAACCAGCGCGATCTTTTGGCCTTGCCGACGACCAGCTGGGTGGCGCGCGCGTCGGTCAGGAAGGCGCGGATCCCCTCGACCACGCTGGGCGCGGGCACGGTCGCCACCGCCGCGCCCAGTTGCGTCGCCAACGTCATGGTCGCGGCCAGCCGCCGGTGCTGCGCCTCGCCAAGAGAGGCGGTGCGCGGCGTGTCGATGAACAGCGCTGTCCAGGGCGCGCGCAAGGCATCGGCGGCACGCTTGGCGGCACGGACCAGTTCGTCGGCACCGGGCAGTTCGCTGACCGCGACGACCAGCCGCTCGCCCGCCGCCCATTGCCCGCCGACGCCCAGCGACCGGACATGATCGAGCATCTGCGCATCGACCGCCTGCGCCGCCCTTCGCAGCGCCAGTTCGCGTAAGGCCGACAGGTTGGACTTGGAGAAAAAATGCGACAGCGCGCGCGTCGCTTCCTGCGGCAGATAGACCTTGCCCGCCTTCAACCGCTCGATCAGTTCGTCGGGGGGAATGTCGACCACCTCGATCTCGGCGGCCTCCAATATGCGGTCGGGCACCGTCTCGCGCACGCGGACGCGGGTAAAGCTGGCAACAACGTCGTTCAGGCTCTCGACGTGCTGGATGTTGACGGTCGAATAGACGTCGATCCCGGCCGCCAGCAACTCCTCGACATCCTGATAGCGTTTGGGATGGCGGCTGCCCGGCGCGTTGGTGTGCGCCAGTTCGTCGACCAGCGCGAGGCGGGGCGCGCGCGCCAGGACCGCGTCGATGTCCATCTCGTGCAGCGTCCGCCCCTCATAGGGCACGGCGCGGCGTGGCATGACCTCCTGGCCGCGCACCAGCGCCTCGGTCTCAACCCGGCCGTGCGTCTCGACCACCGCGACGACGACGTCGACGCCGTCGCGGCGGCGTGCCGCACCCTCGGAGAGCATTTCGAACGTCTTGCCGACGCCGGGTGCTGCCCCGAGGAAGATTTTCAGGCGGCCGCGCCCCTCACGCTCGGCGGCGCGCAGCAGGGCATCGGGGTCGGGGCGCGGCTCGCCTCCAGTCATCGCGCGGGTGTTGCGTCCAGCGCGCGGTTGAGGGCCAGGACGTTGACATGGGGGTCGCCCAGCAACGACTCCTCGGTCTTTCCGACGACCAGCGCGCGGACCTGCTCGACGGGCAGGTTACGGACGCGGGCGATGCGGGCGGCCTGCGCCAGGGCGGCTTCGGGCGACAAATCGGGGTCGAGACCCGAACCGCTGGTGGTGACTAGGTCAGCGGGCATGTCGCCCATCACACCCTCGGCACGGCGCTTGGCGACGTCGGCCTTCACCCGGTCGGCGAGCGCCTGCGACGTCGGCCCCAGGTTCGAGCCCGAGGAGGCGAGCCCGTCATAACCCTTGCCCGCCGCCGAGGGACGCGTCTGGAAATAGCGGTCGCTGACGAACGCCTGGCCAACGACCTCCGAGCCGATCACCCGACCACCGACTTCGACCAGGCTGCCATTCGCCTGATGCGGGAAGATGGCCTGCCCGATCCCGGTCATCGCCAGCGGATAGGCGATGCCGAGGAGCGCGGCGAACAGGATCGTCATCACGATCGCGGGCCGCAAGGCGGAAGTGAAATCCTTACCCATGTCAGTGCTTCCTTATGCGAGGCCGATGCCACCGACCACAAGGTCGATGATCTTGATGCCGACGAACGGCGCGATCAGGCCGCCCAGGCCATAGATGGCGAGGTTGCGCGCCAGCAGCGGCCCCGCCCCCATCGGCTTGTAGGTCACGCCCTTCAGCGCCAGCGGCACGAGCAGCGGAATGATGAGCGCGTTGAAGATAATCGCCGACAGGATCGCCGATTGCGGCGTCGCCAGACCCATGACGTTCAGCACGCCGAGGCCGGGATAGAGCGCCACGAACATCGCCGGGATGATCGCGAAATACTTCGCCACGTCATTGGCGACCGAGAAGGTCGTCAGCGCGCCGCGCGTCATCAGCAACTGCTTGCCGAGGCCGACGACCTCGATCAGCTTGGTCGGATCGCTGTCGAGGTCGACCATGTTGCCCGCCTCGCGCGCGGCCTGGGTGCCGGTGTTCATCGCGACGCCGACATCCGCCTGCGCCAAGGCCGGCGCATCGTTGGTGCCGTCGCCGCACATCGCGACCAGCTTGCCGCCCTGCTGTTCCTTGCGGATCAGCGCCAGCTTGTCCTGGGGCGTCGCCTGGGCGAGGAAGTCGTCCACCCCCGCCTCGGCGGCGATGGCGGCGGCTGTCAGGGGATTGTCGCCGGTGATCATCACCGTGCGGATGCCCATGCGACGCAGCTCGCCGAAACGTTCGCGGATGCCCGCCTTGACCACGTCCTTCAGGAAGATGGCGCCGAGCAGGCGGCCATTCTCCGCCACCGCCAGCGGGGTGCCACCGGCGCGCGCAATCTCGTCGGTGATGCGACGCAGCTGGGTCGCCGCCGCCGTCGCCCCCACACCCGGATGGGCGCGCAGGATCGAGTCGACCGCGCCCTTCTGGATCAGCCGCTCGCCGATCCTCACGCCCGAGATACGGGTCTGGGCGGTGAAGGGGATGATCTCCGCGTCCGCAGGCAGGCTGGCGATCGAGACCTTGAACTGCTCGCGCGCCAGGACGACGATCGAGCGGCCCTCGGGCGTTTCGTCCGCCAGGCTGGCCATCAGCGCCGCCTCGGCCAGCGCATCCACGTCCGAGCCGCCGACGGCACGGAACTCGCTCGCCTGACGGTCGCCGATGGTGATGGTCCCCGTCTTGTCGAGCAGCAGCACATCGACATCGCCCGCCGCCTCGACCGCGCGGCCCGACTTGGCGAGCACGTTGAAGCGGACCAGCCGGTCCATGCCCGCAATGCCGATCGCCGACAGGAGCGCGGCGATGGTCGTCGGGATCAGGGTGATGAGCAACGCCGCCAGGATCGCGACCGGGATGCTGCCGCCCGCAAAGGACGCAAAGCCCGGAATGGTGCCGACCGCGATCAGGAAGATGATGGTCAGCCCGACGAGCAATATGGTCAGCGCCACCTCGTTCGGGGTCTTCTGACGCTCGGCCCCCTCGACCAGCGCGATCATGCGGTCGAGGAAGCCCTGGCCCGGATTGACCATCACCTTGACCCGGATCTCGTCCGAGATGACGCGCGTGCCCGCCGTTACCGCCGAACGGTCGCCGCCCGCCTCGCGGATGACCGGCGCACTCTCGCCGGTGATCGCGGCTTCGTTGACGCTCGCCACACCCGCGACGACTTCGCCGTCCGAGGGGATCAGGTCGCCGGTCTCGACCAGCACCACGTCGCCGATCTTCAGTGCGCTGGCGGGGACATTCTCCCACTCTTGGCCAGCGCCCTTCAGCCGCTTGGCGGTGAGCTCGGCCTTGGCGGCGCGCAGGGACGCCGCCTGCGCCTTGCCGCGCCCTTCGGCCAGCGCCTCGGCAAAGGTGCCGAACAGCACGGTCAGCCACAGCCAGACGACGAGTTGCAGCTTGAACCCGGTGGTCAGCCCGTCATGCCCGACGACGAGCAGCACGGTCAGCAGCGCGGCGACCACCGCGGTCACGAACATCACCGGGTTGCGGATCAGCTCGCGGGGATTGAGTTTGACGAACGAGGCCTTGATCGCCGGGAGCACGAGCTCGGCGGTGAACAGGCTCTTGGTAGGGGAATGGGCCATAACTGGCGCTCCCGATCAGAAGAGTTGACCGCGGATCATCGCGAGATGATCGGCGATGGGACCAAGGGCGAGGCTCGGCAGGAAGGTCAGGCCGCCCAGCACCAGCACGATGCCGACGAGCAGACCGATCCACAGCACACCCGTGGTCGGGAAGGAGCCCGCCGAGGCGGGGACATGCTTCTTCGCGGCGAGGCTCCCGGCAATGGCGAGCATCGGCACGATGATGAAGAAGCGGCCCACCCACATGGCGACGCCCAGCAGACCGTCATACCAGGGGGTAGAGGCGGTCAGCCCCGCAAAGGCCGAGCCGTTGTTCGCCACCGCACTGGTAAAGGCATAGAGGATCTCGCCGAACCCATGCGGCCCCTTGTTGAGCGGCCCGGCCAGCCCCGCCTGCGTGACGCAAGACAAGGCGGTCAGCCCCAGGATGAACAGCGGTAGGACGGCGATGGCGAGGACGGCGAGCTTGACCTCTCGGGCTTCGATCTTCTTGCCGACATATTCGGGTGTACGCCCGACCATCAGCCCTGCGACGAACACGGCCAGGATGGCGAACAGCAGGAAGCCGTAGATGCCCGCACCGACGCCGCCGATCACGACCTCGCCCAGCTGCATGTTGAACAGCGGGATCATGCCGCCCAACGCCGTAAAGCTGTCGTGCATCGCATTGACCGCGCCGCACGATGCCGCCGTGGTCACGGCCGCAAACAGGGCGGACGCAGCCACGCCGAAGCGGACCTCCTTGCCCTCCATATTGCCGCCAGCGACGCCCAGCTGGTGCAGCACGGGGTTGCCCGCCGCTTCCGCCCAATAGGCGACGGTCGCGCCGCCCAGGAACAGCAGGATCATCGCGACCAGTATCGCCCAGCCCTGCCGCGTGTTGCCGACCGCCTTGCCGAAGCACCAGGTCAGGCCGAAACCGATGACGAAGATCGACAGCATCTGGACGAAATTGGTGAGCGCGGTCGGGTTCTCGAACGGATGCGCGGAGTTGGCATTGAAGAAGCCGCCGCCATTGGTGCCCAGCATCTTGATCGCTTCCTGGCTCGCGACGGGGCCGAGCAGGATCGACTGGCGCACGCCCTCCAGCGTGTCGATATTGACGACGCCCGCCATGGTCTGCGGCACGCCGCTGGCGATCAGGAACACCGCATAGACGATGCTGACCGGCAGCAGCAGATACAGGGTGATCCGCGTCACATCGGCCCAGAAATTGCCGAGATTCTTCGTCTCGCGCCCCGCAAAGCCCCGAAACAGCGCGAACGCCAGCGCGATGCCGGTCGCCGCCGACAGGAAATTGTGGATGGTCAGGCCCAGCATCTGGGACAGGTTCGACATGGTCGCCTCACCCGCATAGCTTTGCCAGTTGGTGTTGGTGGTGAAGCTGATCGCGGTGTTGAACGCCAGATGCGGGGTCAGCCCGGCCAGCCCCTGCGGATTGCCCGGCAGATAATATTGCAGGCGCAGTACCGCATAGGTGAAGACCATCAACGCGACGTTGAAGATCAGCATGTGCAGCGCATAGCGGCGCCAGCCCTGCTGCGCCTCCGGGTCGATGCCCGACAGCGCGTAGAAGCCGCGCTCGACGGGACCGAGCACGATGTGAAGCGGCGTGCGCCGCCCCTCATAGAGCGCGAACAGCCACGCGCCGACCGGCTTGGTCAGCGCGAGCAGGATCGCGACGAAGCCCAATATCAGGGCCCATCCTTGAAGCGTCATGATGCCGCCTCCTTCAGAAGCGTTCGGGGCGGATCAGCACCGCCACCAGATAGACGAGAAGGCCCAGCGCGGTCAGCGCCGTCAGCCAGAGGTCGAGGGTCATGGCTCCGGCCCTCCTCACGCGTGGTCGCACAGGCGGGCATAGGCGAGCGTCGCCGCCACCAGCCCGGCCATGACCAGCAACCAGATCAGATCGTCCATAGTGCGGCTCCTCAGAAGGCAGCGGTGAGGGTGGCCAGGAAGGTGCTGCCCGCGATATTGCCGGTGCCGTCCTGCCCCTTGCTGAAGCTCGGCCGCAGATAGGCGGCGTCGCGGTCAGAAATGTCGGTGTCGACCCAGGCCAGACCCAGCGTCAGGTTGCGCCAGCTGGTGTCCGCACCCAGCGACCAGTCCCAATAATCGCCGGTCGGCGTCGGGGCGGTGGCATTGGGGCCAAGGCCATCCATGCCCCAGCTATGGCCGATATGCGCCTTGGCGGTGATCGACGTGCCCTGGATCGCCGCCGCGCCGTCGCCCCAGAGATACAGATTGTCGCTCTTGGCGCCGGGATGGTCATAGACACCCGCCGCCGCGCTGGCGCCATTGTCATACCATTTGCCGATCGCCTGCTGCTTGGGCGCATAGGCGACACCGGCAGTCAGCGAGAGCGGGCCGGTTGTGCCCGACAGCTTGGCGAAGGGTTCGGCATAGTCGGTTTTGTTCACGCCGCCCGGATACATGTACCAGGTGAGGCCGACGTCCAGCGTGCCATTTGCGGTGATCCTGGTCTTGTACCCGCCGATCAGGTCCAGCTCCATGTTCGCGCCGCCGAAGGTGCCCCACCCCGCCAGGTTCGACGCCCAGGCGCCTACATAGGCACCGCTCTCATGGGTCGCCGTGATGCCGCCCTGCACCGCCATATGGTCGTCCGACTGCGAGATGCCGCGCAGGCGATAGTCGGAGACGATCGCGGCCGATCCGCTGACCGTCACGGGCGGCGGCGGCGCGGTCTCGGCGGTCTGCGCCGATGCGGCGGCCGGAAACACGAACAGCGCCGTGGCGGCGCACAAGGTGATGGTCTTCATATAGGCCCCTATGGACAGGCCGCCGCGAAGAAATGGGCGACCTCCAGGGCCGGGCAATTAGGCCCGTGCGCCGTAGCAATGCGAGGGCGATTGCCCGGTTTCGCATATAGACGGCATATAGTTCGCCCCCCATTCCTCCCCTGCAAGGGGAGGTGGCAGGCCGTCAGGCCTGACGGAGGGGTGTCACCCTCTCGGTAGCGGGACACCCCTCCGACGCGCTGCGCGCGCCACCTCCCCTTGCAGAGGAGGAAGAAAATGGCGTCATGGAAACGTCAACGATTTCCGCCATGACGGGACATGGTCTCACTCTCCCGCCGCTCACTCCTGTCCGCCGGTGCCGCCCTTGCCGGAGCCGGTGCCCTGCCCCCGGCGATCGCCCGCGCCGCCGCGATCGCGCCCGACCGGCGGACCGGGACGATCCACGATGTCGAGCATGTCGTCATCCTGATGCAGGAGAATCGCGGTTTCGATCATTATTTCGGCACCATGCGCGGGGTGCGCGGGTTCGGCGACCGCTTCCCCATCCCGCTCGCCCCGGCCATGCCGGGCGGCGAGCCGCGCACCGTCTGGCAGCAGATGGACCGCACCGCCCCCGACAGCCCGCGTCTGGTGTCGCCCTTCCGGCTCGACACCCGTGCCCATTTCGATCTGATGCGGATGGAGGGCACGCCGCACACTTGGCCCGATGCGCAATCCGCCTGGGACGAGGGCCGCATGGCGCACTGGCCCGAGGCGAAGAAGCAGCGCGCGATGGGCCATTATGCCCGCGCCGACATCCCCTTCCAGTTCGCGCTGGCCGAGGCCTTTACGATCTGCGACGCCTATCACTGCGCGATCCAGACGGGGACCAACACCAACCGGCTGTTCCTGTGGACCGGCACCAACGATCCGTCTGGCAAGGCAGGCGGCCCGGCGATCAGCAATTCGCATGACAGCTTTGCCGAGGATGGCGGCGCGGTCGATCCTTACCTGTGGACCACCACGCCCGAGCGGATGCAGGCGGCGGGCGTGGACTGGCGCATATATCAGGACATGGCGGACAATTTCACCGACAATCCGCTGGTCGGTTTCGCCGCGTTCCGCGAGGCGCATCACGGGCGCGGCGATCCGGCGCTGAAGGACCGGGCGCTGACCACGCGTGGGCTGGACGTGCTCAAGGCCGATGTACTGGCCGGGCGGCTGCCGCAGCTGTCCTATGTCATCGCCACCGCCGCCGGGTCGGAACATCCCAACCCCTCCAGCCCGGCACAGGGCGCGGCCTATACCGCCGAGTTGCTCGACGCGCTGACCGCCGATCCCAAGGTTTGGGCGCGGACCGCTCTGTTCGTGATGTTCGATGAGAATGACGGCTTTTTCGACCATGTCCCGCCGCCCGCGCCGCCGTCACGCGGGGCCGATGGCTGTCCGCTCGGCGGCTCGACCGTCGATCTGACAGGCGAATATCATGACGTACCCTCGACCGGCGATGCCGATGTCGACAAGCCCGCCTATCGCGGCCGCCCCTATGGCCTGGGCCCGCGCGTGCCCATGTATGTCGTCTCGCCCTGGAGCCGGGGCGGCTGGGTCAACTCGCAGGTCTTCGACCACACCAGCGTCATCCGCTTTCTGGAGACGCGGTTCGGCTTTCACGAGCCCAATATCTCCCCCTGGCGGCGCGCGATCTGCGGCGACCTGACCAGCGCGTTCGACTTCGCCGCGACCGGGGATGCCGCGCCCCGCCTGCCCGATCCGCGCCGCGAGGCGATCCGGGCCGCCGCGATCAAGGGACAGGCCAGCCCGCAGGCCCCGATGACGCCCGGCATGCCCCGTCAGGAACCCGGCCTCCGCCGCGCCCGCCCTCTGCCCTACCGGCTCGAGGTGCAGGAACTGGCAGGGGTCGACGGCCTTGGCCTGCGGTTCCAGGCGGAGGGCGCAGGCGCGGTCTTCCATGTCTATGACCGGCTGGCGCTCGACGGCGTGCCGCGCCGCTATACGCTCGACGCCGGCACCCGGATCGAGGATCGCTGGGACTTCGATGCCGAGGGGCGTTACGATTTGTGGATTCTGGGACCGGGCGGATTCCACCGGCATCTGGCGGGACGAGGCGCTATGCCAAAGCCGCTGCAATGGCGGATCGCCGATGACATGCTGCACCTGACCGTCCCCGCCGCGATCGCCGATCTTCGCATGGTGCGCGCCACGGCGGGCGGCGGCGAGACGCGGACCGTGGCGCTGGCCCCCGGCGCGCATCGCTGGTCGCTGGCCGCCGATCTGGGCTGGTACGACATGATGCTGAGCCGCGCGACTCAACCCGATTATCGCCGTCGCCTGGCCGGGCGGCAGGACCAGGGGAACCGCGCCACGGTGAGCGACCCGTTCATGGCCTGACCGGGCAAATCAACCACTTCCCCGCCGCATGACGGGGCGATAGGGGTTAGCGGTCACATAATCGGGTTTCTAAAGGGGATGAGGATCATGCGAAGCATAGCGCGCGCCACGGCGCCGGGCGACCGACGCGGACGAATGGCGAAGCGACTGATCGCCCCCGCCGCGCTGCTCTGCGGCAGCGCCCCCCTCGCCCTCTCCGCCGATCCGCTGGCGACGATCGAGCGCAACGGCGCGCAGGTCTCGGTCGAGCCCTATGCCCCCGGCATCGTCCGCGTCACCATCGCGATGGACCGCGCGCTGGCGGAGGCCAAGCCCGGCTATGGCATCACCGCCCGGAGCGATGCGACCGGCTGGACCCATCGCACCGATGCCAGCGGCGATATCTTCGCCTCGGCCGGGCTGAACGTCACCGTCGCCGTCCAGCCCTGGCCCAAGCCGCCCAGCCAGATGGAGCGTTACTTCGCCCCCTCGCTGCCCCCCGTCGCGATCAGCTTTGCGGGGCCGGACGGCAAGCCGCTGACCCGGATGAACGGGTGGGAGATGGCGCCGCACACCGTCTCGGGCGAGGCGACGTTCAAGGTCGGCGCGAACTTCGCCGACACCCCCGACACCCATTATTATGGCCTCGGCCAATATCAGGACGGCGTGCTCGACCTGCGCGGCCGGACGATCGACTGCCGCCACGACTATGACCGGCCCGGCGGCGAGTCCGTCTGCGTGCCGTTCATGGTGACGGACAAGGGCTATGCGATCCTGTGGGACAATCCCTCGGCCGCGACCGTCTCGCCCGGCCTGATGAACGCGACCAAGTTCCAGTCCAATGTTGGCGAGCGGGTGTCCTTTTTCGTGATCGCAGGCAGGACGGCCGACGAGCTCTATGCGGGTTACGCCCGGCTGACCGGCGCGACGCCGCTGCCGCCAAAGGCCGCGTTCGGCCTGATCCAGAGCAAGGCGCGTTACGAGACGCAGGGCCAGCTGACCGAGATCGCCGACGGCTATCGCAGCCGGGGCCTGCCGCTCGACATCATGGTGCTCGACTGGTTCTACTGGACGCGGATGGGGCAGCTCGACATCGACCGCACCGCCTTTCCCGATCCGGCGGGGATGAACGCGCATCTGAAATCGATGGGCATGCGCAGCATCATCAGCATCTGGCCGCGTTTCGAGCGCGAGAGCCGCTGGTTCGACACGCTGGCGGCCAAGGGCTGGCTGATGAAGGACAAGGACGGCAAGCCGGTCGACGGTCTGCCCATCCGCTCCGACCGGGCGGGCGCGCTGATCGACAGCACCAACCCGGAGGCGCGCGAGTGGTTCTGGGGCAAGATCCGCGACAATATCTTTTCCAACGGCTTCGACTATGCCTGGCTGGACGAAACCGAACCCGATCTGGTGCCCGAGGGGCATTTCTTCGCGATCGGTTCGGGCGACCGCTATCGCAACGTCTATCCGCTGCTCCACACCGCCAGCGTCGCGGACGGGTCGGCGCGCGACCGGCCGACCATGCGCAACGTCATCCTGTGCCGCGCCGCCTATCTGGGGACACAGGCCAATGGCTGCCTGTTCTGGTCGTCGGACGTGCAATCCAACTGGGAGGCGCTGAAGCGGCAGGTGCCCGCCGGGCTCGGCATGACCGCCAGCGGCATCGCCTATTGGTCGAGCGACACGGGCGGCTGGCAATGGCCGAACGGGCCGGAGGCGCAAGCCCCGGTGCTGGTCGATCCGGCGGGCGCGACCGCGATGGCGCCGTCGTACCGCGATTATCCCGAGCTGTTCGTCCGCTGGTTCCAGTATAACGCCTTCACCCCGACGCTGCGCATCCATGGCCAGCGGCCGGGCACCGCGCTGTGGGACTATGGCAAGGCGGCCGAGCCGATCCTGGCGAGCAGCCTGCGGCTCCGTTATGCGCTGATCCCCTATATCTATGCGCTGGGGCGACAGACGAACCAGAGCGGCGCGCCGTTCATGCGCGCGCTGTTCATGGACTTCCCCAATGATCCGGTCGTGAAGACGCTGGGCGACGAATATATGTTCGGCCCCGCCTTCCTGGTCGCGCCCGTCACTGAACAGGGACAGACGGCGCGCCGCGTCTATCTGCCCGCCGGGACCGACTGGTATGACTGGTGGACCGACAAGCGCTATACGGGCGGCCAGTGGATCGAGGCGGCGGCGCCGATCGATCATATCCCGCTGTTCATCCGCGCCGGCTCGATCGTGCCGATGGGCGTCCAGGTCCCCAGCACCGCGACCGCGCAAGCCCTGGAGAGCATCCGCGTCTATCCCGGCCGCGATGCCAGCTTTACCCTTTATGACGATGACGGCACCACCAATGCCTATCGCACCGGCGGCGGGCGCAGCGCCACGCTGCGCTGGAACGACGCCACCCGCCAGCTGACCGCCGGAGGCCGCCTGCCGACCGGCCAGACGCTGGCACCACTGGTCAGGATCGTCGGCCAGTAACGGGATCGCGCCCGGCGAGTTTCCTCTTGAGGAAAACGGACCGGGCGCGATACGATTTTGGCGACGGACCGGAACAATCGGCCGTTCCAAAATGGGGAGAAGGAGCATGATCGGACTCATTGCCATGCTGTTGGCCACGCTGCCCGCCGCGCCGGGACAGGCCGCACCCAGCGCCGCCGCGCAGCCCAGCATCTTCGACAAGGCGGTCAACGCACCGGGCATCGGGTGGAATCCCTATGGCCCCAACCAGACCGCCAGGCAGGTGGCCGCAACGGACGTTCCGGGCGGGGCCGCGGTCCAGATCAAGGTCGCCCGTGCCGGGGCCAATCCCTGGGACAGCGGCGTCACCTATCCGACGGTCAAGCCGATCGCGGCGGGCGACACGATGCTGGTCATGGTCTTCCTGCGCGCGCCCGATGCGACCGACGCCGCGCCGGTGACGATCCCGGTGGGGATGGGCGGATCGGAGCCGCCTTACACCCCGATCGCGACCGAGCCGGTTCGGGTCGGATCGACCTGGAAACGCTATTATGTCACCGGCGTCGCGAACCAGGCCTATGCCGCGGGCAAGGCCAATATCTCGGTCCAGCTGGCGGGCGCCAAGCAGGTGATCGAGGTCGGACCGGCCTTCCTGCTCGATCTGGGGCCGGGGTTCGATCGGTCGAAATTGCCGCACAACTGATGGGCTGAACGAGGGGCGGGAATCCACCCGCCATCAAAAAAGGACCGCCCGCCTCCCCACGGGAAACGGGCGGTCGCACGTCACGCTCCGGCCGGAGCCCGAAGGCCCCGACCGAACCTTGCGGATCAGAAGGTGCCGCGAAGCGCGAAGGTGAAGCGGCGGTCGTTGACGATGTAGGAGCGCGGCGCCGTGGCGGTCGAACCGCTGATATAGGCCTGCTCGGTCTTGATGACCTGATTGGCCAGGTTCACGCCCTGCACGCCGATCTTCAGATATTTGTTCAGGTTGATGAACGCCGACGCGTCGAGCTGCCCGCCTGCATCCTGATAGATGGAGGTATAGGGGAAGATCACGTCCGCCGGGGTCAGCAGATATTTCGAACGCCAGTTATACGCCGCCCGCAGCGACACCGGACCCTTTTCATAGAAGAGCGCGGCGTTGACCGTATGCCGCGACAGCCCCTCCAGCGGAATATTGCCCGGCTTGATGTTGGAATTGTTCGCCGGAGCACCGCCGTTCAGGAACGAGTTGGGCAGGCCCGAGCTGTCGATATAGGTATAGCTGCCGCTCGCCCCCAGACCGCCGAGCAGCCCCGGCAGGAAGTCGAAGGTCTGCTGATACGCCGCCTCGAAGCCCTTGATCTTGCCCGTGCCGTCATAGTTGGAGGGCCCACGCACCAACACCGACTGGGTGATGCCGTTGCTGGTGATGTTGCGGGTGGTGACCGACTGGTAGAAGAAGTCCTTCACCGACTTGTAGAAGACGTCCAACGACAGCTGGCCGACACGGGCGAAATACCATTCGACGGTCGCGTCGAACTGCCACGCGGTGGCGGGCTTCAGATAGGGATTGCCCGCCGTCGCGGTGATCTGGCCGCCATTGGCGTCAAAGCCGAGTTGCAGGAAGTTGCGGATATTGGCGAAGTCCGGACGCGTCATCACCTTCGACGCCGCCAGACGCAGCACCACGTCGCGACCGATCCCGAACTTCAGGTTCATGCTGGGCAGCCAGTAATGATATTGGCTGCGCGCCGTATCGGGCGTCGTGACCCCGGTCGAGAATTGCCGGATCGCGTTATAGGCTGGCCTGCCGAGCTGGCAGATGCCCGTCGGGACGGCGGTGACGCTGACGCCATTCTGCGTCGTGGTCTGCGGCGCACACCGGACCTCGAACTCGTCGGTCGTGCCCGTCTGCTGCCGGGTCGGCGCACCGATCGAACCTGCCGAGGTCACGTCGGTCAGGACATAGCGGACGCCGATATTGCCGCTCATCCGAACGCCCGGGAACAGATCGCCCGGCGTCGCGAAGTTCAGCTGCGCAAAGGCGTTCTTGTCCTGCTGGTTCACCAGCTGGATTTCCGACGGCAGATACGGCGTGCCCGACACGACGCCCGCCCGCTGCGCCAGCGGCGACCAGGTCGTGGCGGTCGAACCATTGGCCGACTTCCACAAATTGCCGATCGACTGGAAATAGGCCGCCGCCTGCTGATAATCGTCCGTCATGTTGCCGGTATAATAATAGGCGGACGGCGAACCGTTGGTCGCACCCCGGAAGAAGTTCGGGAAGGTATAGAGCTCGGTCTGGCCCGGCTGCTGCGCGAAGGACACGGGGTTGCTGCCCGACCAGACTTCCGACAGCGCGCCCCAGTTATAGGTGGTGTAGCGGACTTCCGACGCGCGGTCGGCATAGCGTGCGCCGAACCGGGCGCGGGTGAAGAAGCTGCCCTCGTCGAACTTATAGTCGACATCGGCCTTGAACGCATATTCGCGGCCCACGCTCTCTTCGAGATGGTCCATCGCCGCGCGCCAGAACTGGACGTTGCGGTTGGCGAAATATTGCGAATCGCTCTGCTGGTTCAAGGTCGGGTTGGGCGTCGCCCAGCTCGCCTGGAGCGTCGTCGGCTTGTGCGGGATGACGACCGGTAGATTGCCCGACAGGTCGAGTTCGGAGTCGGCGAAGGTCGAGCCGAACACGCGCAGATCGGTGTTGGTCTTCTTCGCACGGGTATAGTCGCCGTCGAGATTGACCGACCAATGGTCGTCGAGCTGGGTCTTCAGGTTGACGCCGAAGTCGGTGACGGTGTTCTCGTCCCGCGTCATACCGCGCGCCAGCGACTGCTGCGTACCGCCGGTGGGAACCCAGCAGGTCGCCTGACCGCTGCAGCTGGCGCGATAGCCGTTGCCCGGCGCGGTGATGTACCCCGACTGGAACAGGCCGTTGGCGTCATAGACATAGTTCTTGGTCGTGCCGGTCGGGCACTGGGCGATCGTCGCGTTGTTGGGGCCGAGGTTGTTCTGGAGGCAGCCCACCGGATAGGTGTTGTATTCGGCCAGGTCGGGCGCGGTCTCGAAGGTCCGCTCCGACGTGTTGTTGACCGTGTGGGTCCGCAGGAACTGCGCGGTCAGGACGGTGCGCTCGTCATTGCTCTGCCACTGGCCCGCCAGCGCGATGCCGTCACGCTTGCGATCGAATTCCTGCGTCGCGAACTGGCCGCCGATCGGTGCGTAGCGCAGCGATGCCGGGTCGAGATAGCCGTCCGCGCCCGGCGTGCTGGCCGCGCCGCACGCGAACCCGGTCGTGCCGCCCACCGGTAGCGTCGTCTGGTCGACCGTGCCGGGCAAGGGGTTGCGGCAATTCTGCGCGGTGGTCGAATTGGCCGCCAGTGCCAGCGTGTTGTCGCGGGTCTGGATATTGGTGATGCGGATGCTGTCCGCCCGGCTGCGGACGCGCGAGTAGGAGATGTTGCCGAGCAGGCCGAAGCGGCCGATGCCGGTATCCCAGGTGTTGCTGACCAGCAGCGAGCCCGTCGGCGACCATTTCTTCTTGAAGTCGCCATAATTGCCCTCGGCGGTGAAGCCGATATGGAAACCCTTGTTGTCGAACGGCTTGCGGGTGTTCAGATTGACCGTACCGGCCAGGCCGCCCTCGATCAGATCGGCGGTGGCGTTCTTGTACACCTCGACCGAGCCGAGCAGTTCGGCGGGCACGTCGGAGAAGTTGATCGCCTGCCCGCCGATACCCGCCGAAAAGGTGTCGCGGCCGTTGAACTCGGACCGGACGAAGGTCAGGCCGCGCACCGCGACGCCCGAACCCTCGACCGAGAAGTGATCGGGATCGTTGGCGGCGGCGAAGCGGCTGATCGACACGCCGGGCACGCGCTGAAGCGCCTCGGTCACCGAACGGTCGGGCAGCGCGCCGATGTCGCTGGCGGTGATCGCGTCGACCACGGTGTCGGAATTGCGCTTGATCGACTGGGCGTTCGCCAGGCTCTGGCGGATGCCGGTGACGACGACTTCCTTTTCACTTCCGAGCTCGTCGCCCGCGGCGGGCTGCGATCCGGCGGTGCCGACAGCGGCGCTGGTCGGCGGCGTCGCCGATCCGGCCGTCCTCTGGCCCGCGACCGATCCGGTCGGCGAGGAGGTGGACTGGTCCGCTCCGGCCGCAGCCTGCGGATCGGCGGCCTGCGCGAAGGCGGGCGCGCTCAGCGAGGCGATGCACAGCGCACCGGCGGAGGCCCCGAACAGAAGGCGCGAAAAACGATTGGTATTGGACGTGAGCGGCGCAAAGCTGCGCATAACGGTCATCCCCCCCTTTTGTGCGCGCCACTATTGACGTCGCAGACTAGGTCGCGATCGCGACTGTTACCGCGATTCACCGCAACATGATTGCGCTACCAGCCGCGAAACAACAAGATACTGATCTTAAAAATGGCCGATCCGGGACAAGGTGCGACATTCCTGCCACGCTTCGCATCGCGACGGATTGCGGCAAGGGCCAAGGCGCGGCATGACTTGGAAAATTGGCACGGGAATCGAGGCCAAAGGGGGGGATGGTAGCGTGACAACGGATCGGCTGCGGGTCGTCATCGTGGGCGGCGGGACCGCCGGGTGGATGGCCGGCGCCGCGCTGACGCGTCTCGTTTCAGGACGCTGTTCGGTACGGCTGATCGAATCCGAGGCGATCGGCGTGGTCGGCGTCGGCGAGGCCACCCTGCCCCATATCCGTGCCTTCAACGAACGGCTGGGCATCGCCGAGGCCGATTTCATGGCGCGCACCCGCGCGACGTTCAAACTGGGGATCGAGTTTCGCGACTGGGGCCGGATCGGGGACAGCTATATCCATCCCTTCGGCACCTTCGGACGCGGTTCGGGCCCGATCGACTTCCACCATTATTGGACCCGGCTGGCGCGGGAGGGGCACGCGCCGCCCCCGCTCGACCGGCTGTCCTATGCCTGCGCCCTGGCGCGCGCGGGGCGGTTCGACCATCCGGGGCGGGATCGCGAGGACCTCTTCTCGACCTTTGGCTATGCCTATCAGTTCGATGCGCTGCTCTTCGCCCCCTATCTGCGGCAACTGGCCGAGGAGGTCGGCGCGGTGCGGACCGAAGGGATGGTCGTCAATGTCGAGCGCGACGGCGAGAGCGGCCTGATCCGCGCGGTCACGCTGGCGGATGGCGAGCGGGTGGAGGGCGACCTCTTCATCGACTGTTCGGGCTTCCGCTCGCTCCTGCTGGGGCAGACGCTGGAGGAACCGTTCGAGGACTGGTCGAAATGGCTGCCGACCGACCGCGCGGTGGCGATGCCGTGCCGGACCGAGACCGCCGTCACCCCCTATACCAGCGCGATCGCGATGCCCGCCGGATGGCGCTGGCGCATCCCGCTCCAGCACCGCACCGGCAATGGCTATGTCTATGCCAGCGACTTCATCGGCGACGACGAGGCGGCGCGCGCGCTGGAGCAGGCGGTGGAGGGCGAACCGCTCGCCAGCCCGCGCCTCCTGCGCTTCAAGGCGGGGCGGCGGCGGCGCAGCTGGGTCGGCAATTGCGTGGCCATAGGGCTGGCCAGCGGCTTTCTGGAGCCGCTGGAATCGACCAGCATCTATCTGGTGCAGCAGGCGATCACCGCGCTGATCGAGCTGTTTCCCGAACGCGGGATGGCCGCGTCGGACCGCGACGAGTTCAACCGGATCATCGACCTGGAATATGACCGGATCCGCGACTTCCTGATCCTGCATTATCACGCCACGACCCGCGACGATTCCCCCTTCTGGAACTATGTCCGCACCATGCCCATCCCGGACAGCCTGGCCGAGAAGATGGAATTGTGGCGCAGGCGGGCGCGGGTGGTGAAATATCGCGAGGGCGTGTTCCTGGATGCCAGCTGGATCGCGGTCTATCTGGGCCAGGGCATCCTGCCCGAGGGCTGGGACCCGCGCGCCGATGTGGCGAGGGCCGACGCGCTGACCCGCGCGGTCGCGGACCTGCAGGCGGAGATCGATGCCGATATCGGCGCGCGGCCCGATCACCGCGCCTTCCTGCAACGCTATTGCCCGATGGTGGAGGCGGCATGACGGCGCGCGCCATCACGCGGGTCCTGGTCGCGGGCGGCGGGCTGACCGGCTGGTGCGCCGCCGCCGCGCTCAAGCGGCGCGCGCCGTTCCTCGACGTCACGCTGCTCGCCACCGCGATCGCGCCCGATGCGCTGGCCGACCGGATCGCCTGCACCCTGCCCTCGCTTCCCGGTTTCCAGGCCGATCTGGGGCTGGGCGAGGATGACGGGGTGACGCGCGCCGGGGCGGGCTATCGGCTGGGCACGCGCTTTGCGGGCTGGGCCGAGGGGTTGCCCGATTACGTCCATGCCTATGGCTCCTATGGCCATGCCATCGGTCCGGCCGCCTTCCACCTCCACTGGGTGCGGGCGGCACGCGAGGGCAGCACCACCCCGTTCGACGGCTTTTCCCCCGCCGCCCAAGCCGCGCGCGCGGGGCGCTTCGTACCGCCGACGCCCGACACGCTGTTCGCCGCGCACGATTATGGCCTGACGCTCGACCTGGACCGGCACCGCGCGATGATGCGCGCCTTCGCCCTGCATGTCGGGGTGCGCGAGACGGTCGGCGAGATCGCCGAGGCCGCCTGCGACGCGCGCGGCTTCCTCTCCGGCATCCGGCTGACCGGCGGCGAGACGCTGGCCGCCGACCTGTATGTCGATGCGACCGGACCGGCGGCGCGGCTGCGCGGCGCGATCGACACGGAGCGGCAGGACTGGAGCGCCTGGCTGCCCTGCGACCGGGTGCTGCTCGGCAGCCGTCAGGCGGGCGAAGGGCCGCCGGTGCTCACCCCCGTCACCGCCCATGCGGCGGGATGGCACTGGTCGAGCGGCGAGCAGGTCGGGATCGCCTATGCCTCCGCCCATCTGTCCGATGCGCAGGCCGCCGCGATGCTGGCGGCGGACGGCGCGACACCGGATCGGCCCGTCACGATCCACCCCGGCACCCGCCCCCAGCCCTGGCGCGGCAATTGCGTGGCGATCGGCGATGCCGCCACCCAGGTCGAGCCGCTGGAATGGTGCAACCTCCATCTGGCGCTGAGCGCGATCGACCGGCTGGTCGCGATGCTGCCCGATGCGGACATGGCCCCGGTCGAGCGCGCGGATTTCAACCGCCAGACCCTGGCCGAGGCCGAGCGGGTGCGCGACTTCCTCGCCGCGCATTACCGCACCGCGCGCCGCCCCGAGCCGATGTGGCAGGCGGTGGCGCGTGCCGCACCGCCCGTCAGCCTGGCGCATACGCTGGCGCAATTCGCCGAGCGCGGCCGCCTGCCCTTCTATGAGGAAGAGACGTTCGCGCGCGACAGCTGGGCCGCGATCCTGCTGGGTCAGGGTGTGCTGCCGCGCCGCGTCGATCCGCTGGCCGAAACCATGAGCTTCGCCGAGCTGCGGGGCATGATGGACCGCTTCACCAACGCCATCGCCGCCGCCCTGCCCCGCCTTCCCGCCCATGCCGAATGGCGGGCGGCCCAGATGAGACGCCTTGCCCGATGACGACATCCCATGACCACCGCATCCGCCGGGTCGTCATCGTCGGCGGCGGCACCGCCGGATGGATGGCCGCCGCCGCCTTCGCGCGGCTGCTCAACAACGGCTATACCCAGGTCACGCTGATCGAGTCCGAGGAGATCGGCACGGTCGGCGTCGGCGAGGCGACGATCCCGCCGATCATCACCTTCAACCAGATGCTGGGGCTGGACGAGAATGAGTTTCTCGCTGCGACCGGCGGCACGTTCAAGCTGGGGATCGAGTTCGTCGACTGGGGCGAGCGCGGCGAACGCTATTTCCACCCCTTCGGACGCTATGGCCAGGACTTGCAGGGCGTCCATTTCCACCAGCTCTGGCTGCGCGAGAAGAGCCGCACGCCCGCCCTGCCCGACATCGCCGACTGGGCAATGAGCGCGGTCGCGGCGCGTGGGGGCAAGTTCGGGCGCGCCAAACCCGATGCGCGCTCGCCGATCCGCGAGCTGTTCTACGCCTTCCACTTCGACGCCTCGCTCTATGCCCGCTATCTGCGCGGCTATGCCGAGCGTGGCGGGGTGACGCGGATCGAGGGGCGGATCGAGGCGGTCGGGCTGCGCCCCGAGGACGGCTATGTCGAGGCGGTGACGCTGGCCGATGGCCGCCGGGTCGAGGGCGACCTGTTCATCGACTGCTCGGGCTTTCGCGGCCTGCTGATCGAGGAGGCGCTGGGCACCGGCTATGAAAGCTATGCCCGGTGGCTGCCCTGCGACCGAGCGGTCGCCGCCCCGTGCGCCCTGCCCGACCCGCGCGAACCCGATCCCTTTACCCGCTCGACCGCGCGAGAGGCGGGCTGGCAATGGCGCATCCCGCTCCAGCACCGGATGGGCAATGGCCTGGTCTATTGCAGCGAGTATCTGGACGACGATGCCGCGCGCGCGCAACTGCTCGGCAGCCTGGAGGGCGCCTTGCTGGGCGATCCGCGCCAGCTGCGCTTCACCGCCGGGCGGCGTCGGCAAAGCTGGAACCGCAACGTCGTGGCGCTGGGCCTGTCGAGCGGCTTTCTGGAACCGCTGGAATCGACCAGCATCCATCTGGTGCAGGCCGCGATTCAGCGGCTGATCGCGCTGTTCCCCGACGCCCGCTTCGACCCGGCCGAGCGGGACGAGTTCAACCGCCAGATGCACGACCTGTACGAGGATGTGCGCGACTTCATCATCCTCCACTATAAGGCGACGCGGCGCGGCGACACGCCCTTCTGGGACCGGGTGCGCACCATGGACGTGCCCGACAGCCTGGCGCGCAAGATGGCACTGTGGTCGGGCAAGGGGCGGTTGTTCCGCGAAGGCTATGACCTGTTCGGCAATCCCAGCTGGGTCGCGGTCTGCCTGGGCCAGGGGCTGGTTCCGCAGGGGTGGGAGCCCGCCGCCGACGCGCTCGACGAAAATCTGGTGGCGCAGGCGCTGGCGCAGATGCACCAGGGCTATGCCGAGACGGGGGCGCGGCTGCCCAGCCATGGCGATTTCCTGCGCGCGGTCGCGCCCTCGCCGCTCGCCCCCGCGATGACGGGCATGACGGGGGCGTCGAAGGCCGACGACACCAGCTATGATTTTGCGCGCACCGCCCCCAATGCCGGGCGGGCGCAGGGAGTGATCTTGTGAAGCGGTTCGTTCTTCCCCTGCTGGCGCTGGCCGCGATCGGTGCGACCGACGCGCCGGGGCCCCATCTCAACCAGATCGGCTTTCGCCCCGACACCGCCAAGCGCGCCATCCTGGCGCATGACGGCATGCAGCCCTTGCCCTGGCGGCTATTGAACGAGAGCGGCGCGATGGTGGCGGAGGGGCTGACCACGCCCTTCGGCCCCGATGCCGCCTCGGGCGACACGGTCCACCAGATCGATTTCGGCCGCTTCGCTGCGCCGGGCCGCTACCGGCTTCAGGTGGACGGGCGGACCAGCCCCGTCTTCACCATCGACGCAGGCATCTATGCCCCATTGGCGTGCGCCGCGCTGAACTTCTTCTACCAGCAGCGCGCAGGCGTGCCGATCGAGGCGCGTTTCGCCGGCGGGCCGCAATGGGCGCGCGCCGCCGGTCATACGAAGGAGGTCGTGACCTGCTTCAAGGGGGCGGATCTGGCGGGCACGGTCTGGCCGGGCTGCCCCTATAGGCTGGATGTCACCGGCGGATGGTATGATGCAGGCGACCAGGGCAAATATGTCGTCAATGGCGGCATCGCGCTGTGGATGCTGCAAAATCTCTATGAGGTCGATGCCGCGTCGCCGCCCTTCCCCGATGGCGCCGCCGCGCTGCCCGAGGCCGGGAACCGGATCAACGACCTGCTGGACGAGACGGCGTGGGAGATGCGCTTCCTGCTGGCGATGCAGGTGCCCGACGGCCAGACGCTGGCGCTGCCGGTCGGGCGGCAGGCCGGGCGCGTCAAGCAGCTGACGCCGGTCGATGCGGGCGGGATGGCGCATCACAAGATCGCCGACCGCAACTGGACGGCGCTGCCCACCGCGCCCGCCGATGATCATGAGGAGCGGCTGCTCTATCCGCCCAGCACCGCCGCGACGCTGAACCTGGCGGCGACGGCGGCGCAATGCGCGCGCATCTGGCGCGGGATCGACGACGCCTTCGCCAGACGCTGCCTGGTCGCGGCGGGCAAGGCGTATCGCGCGGCGCGGCGCAATCCCGACATCTATGCCGCGCAGGATTTCAACGGCAGCGGCGGCTATGGCGATGGCGAACTGTCCGACGAACTCTATTGGGCGACCGCCGAACTTTACGCCGCAACCGGGATGCCCGAACTGGCCGAGGCCCTGCACGCGATGCCGCTCCATGCCGAGCCGCTGACCGCCGAGCCGAGCTGGGGCAGCACCGCCGCGCTCGGCACCATCACGCTGGCGACCGCGACCGGGGTGGCGCCCGCCGAACGCGCCGCCGCGCGCGCCAAGCTGGTGGCACTGGCCGACCGCTTCCTGGCCGAGGAAGCGCGGTCGGGCTATCATATCCCCTTTGCCGACACCGCCTATCACTGGGGGTCGAACAGCGGCATTCTGGGCCGGGGCATGATCCTGGCGCTGGCCGCGCGCTTCACCGGACAGGCCCGCTACCGCGACGCGGCGGTCGACACGATGGATTATGTGCTGGGCCGCAATCCACTCGACCAGAGCTATGTCAGCGGCTTCGGGTGGAAGCCCATGAAGAACCCGCATCACCGTTTCTGGGCGCATCAGATGGATGCCCGCATGCCCGGACCGCCGCCCGGCGTGCTGAGCGGCGGGGCCAACAGCACCGTCTTTCCCGAACCCGCCTCCGCGCCGATGAAAGGGCATTGCGTGGGCCAGCGCTGCTGGATCGACGATGCGCGCGCCTATGCGCATAATGAGGTCGCGATCAACTGGAACGCGCCGCTGGTCTGGCTGGCCAGCGACCTGACCCGGCCGCCCGCCCCGGCACGCTGACAGCCCGGGTTCACCAAGTTTCTGCAAAATTCGATTTCAGGACAAAAGGACATTCGATGGATCGTCGTGATTTCATGAAGACCGGCATGGCGATGGGCGGTGCCGCGCTCGCCACCGGCGGCGGCACGCTGGCCGCCGCACGCGCCGCCGCGCAGACCGCCGACCTGAGCTTTCCCAAGGACTTCCTCTGGGGCTGCGCCACCGCCGCCTATCAGATCGAGGGTGCGGTCAAGGAGGATGGGCGCGGGCTGACCAACTGGGACGTGTTCTCGCACACGCCGGGCAAGGTCGCCAATGGCGATACCGGCGACATCGCCTGCGACAGCTATCACCGCTACAAGGACGATATCGCGCTGCTCAGCGATCTGGGCGTGAAGGCCTATCGCATGTCGATCGCCTGGTCGCGTATCTTCCCCGACGGGCGCGGCAAGGTCAACCAGAAGGGCCTCGACTATTATAACCGCGTCATCGACGCGCTGCTGGCGGCGGGCATCCAGCCCAATGTCACCATGTTCCACTGGGACCTGCCCCAGGCGCTGCCCGGCGGCTGGCAGAATCGCGACACGGCCAAGGCGTTCGCAGACTATGCGGGCTTCATGGCGGGCAAGCTGTCCGACCGCGTCCAGCGCTTCATGACGGTCAACGAGCTGCGCTGCTTCACCGATCTGGGCCATATGGTCGGCATCCACGCGCCGGGCCTGAAGCTGCCCCCGGCGCAGGTGAACCAGGTCCGCCACCACGGCGTCCTGGCGCACGGCCTGGGCGTGCAGGCGATCCGCGCCCACGCCAAGGCCGGGACCGAGGTCGGCATCGCCGACAATGCCAGCATCTTCGTCCCCGTCATCGAGACGCCCGAGCATATCGAGGCGACCAAGAAGGCGATGCGCGACGAGAATGCGATGTTCCTGACCGCCGTCATGGAAGGCCGCTATATCGACAGCTATCTCGCCTCGGCCGGGGCGGATGCGCCCAAGGTGCAGGCGGGCGACATGGCCGCGATCGGCAGCCCGCTCGATTTCGTCGCGCTCAACATCTACACGCCGACCTTCGTGAAGGCCGATGCGAGCGATCCGCGCGGCTATGTCCCCCTGCCCCATCTGCCGCAGTCGCCGCGCATGGCCTCACCCTGGCTTTATGTCGGCCCCGAGGCCGCCTATTGGGGCGTCCGCGCGGCCAGCGAGCTGTGGAAGCCCAAGGCGATCTACATCTCCGAAAACGGCACCTCGGCCGATGACGTGCTGAACGGCGCCGGCACGGTCGATGACGGCGACCGGATCATGTATCTGCGCAACTATCTGGGCCAGTTCCGCCGCGCGGCGGCCGAGGGATTCCCGCTCAAGGGCTATTTCCTCTGGAGCCTGATGGACAATTTTGAATGGGCCGACGGCTATGGCAAGCGGTTCGGCATCCATTATGTCGACTTCGCCACCCAGAAGCGCACCCCCAAGCTGTCCGCGCGCTGGTACAAGGAACTGATCCGCCGCAACGCGCTGGTCTGACCCTTCCCACATGACAAAAGACCCCGCCGATCGGCCGATCGGCGGGGTTTTCCATGCCTGTCGGCCAGGCAGGTCGGCCGTCAGAAGCGGAAGCGGACGCCTACACCATAATAGCGACCTTCGTCGCGAATATCGCGCGGATAGACCAGGCCGTCGCCATATTGCGCGTAATTGTTGAACGGCTGCGCGAGAAGATTGGCCGCGTCGACCGCGATCGTCACTTCCTTGGTGATGTTATAGTTGAACGAGAAGTCGAGGCGCTGGATGCGGACCGTTCCTTCGCCATTATAGATGCCCTGCGCATTGACGAAGTTGCTGTTCAGATACGCATCGCGGTTGTTCCACGACAGGCGGGTCGAGACGTCGCCCTTTTCATAGAAGAGCGCGACATTGTAGGTCCAGCGCGACAGGCCGGGGATCGAGACGAACGGCGGGGTCGTCGTGCCGCCGGCATTGGCGAACACATTGGCCGGATATTGCTGCTCGCCTTGCAGATAGGTGGTGTTGGCTTGCAAGCCAAAGCCGCTCCACAGGCCCGGCAGGAAGTCGAAGAAGGTCTGCCCCCCCAGTTCGAAGCCCTTGATACGCCCCTTGCCCGCATTTTCGGGCCGCCTGATCTCCAGCAGGCCATAGACGGGGTCGATCGTGCGGTTCGTATAGTTGCTGATGAAGCCCTTCAGGTCGCGGTAGAAAACGGCCGCGGTGATCGAGGCGGTGGGCGAGAAATAATATTCGACCGTCGCATCGTAATTCTTCGAGGTCAGCGGCTGAAGCCCCGGATTGCCGCCGTCGCCATACGCATCGGGCCGCCCCTGAAGCCCCGGCGCGAAGCGGGTATCGGGCACGGGGTTGGGCACCGGGGTCGCAGTGTTCTGGCTGATATAGATGGCCGGATTCAGCTGGCTGAATTCGGGCTTGGTGCGGGTGATCGTCCAGCCGAAACGCACCTGCAGCTTTTCGGTCGGGCGAATACGCAGACTGATGTTCGGCAGGATGTCGACATAATTGGCCTTGGTGTTGCGCGGCTCGGCACGGGTGACGCCGTTGAAGGTCACGCTCGACACACCGCTATACCGCCCGACCGTGTTGACCACGCGCGTGCCGACCAGGCCGTCGAAGCGGACCGATCCGATGTCGAATTCATATTTCGCCTGGCCGTAAAAGGCATAGGTCTTCTCGCGCGCCAGGAAGGTGGCCAGCGGATCGAGCTGCACCTCGGGCGAGGCAAAGCGGTTGAGCGCGTCGCGATAGCCCTGGTCGGTCGGATTGCCCGCGACGATCCGTTGCAACGCCTCGAAGGCATATTGGCGCAGCGCCGGGGCATTGCCCGCGATCCCGTCCCGCGTCGGCATCAGCCAGCTGGTAAAGCCCTGATTGCCCCGGAAGGCGTTCTGGGTCAGCGCCAGATCCCCGGTCGGCGTCTGGTTCAGCGGGATGGCCAGCCATTCCGTATAGGCATAGCGGTTGCCCCGGCGCAGCGAGGCGTCGCGGTCCGTCCACCGCACGCCCAACTGCAATTTCGGGATCAGCGACAGGTTCGTCTGGTAATCGAGATCGGCGCGCCACTGCCACCCCTTGCCCTGCACGCGATAGGTGCTCTCGAAATAACCGCGCCAGATATAGTTTTTGGGATCGGCCGGATCGAAACCGGGCAGGCTGAAAGACGAACCATTTTCGACGAAGAAGCGCACGTCCGCGGTCGGCGCGCGTGAAAAGGCGCTGTCGAAGCTCCATTCGTCGCTGCCATATTGCGACGTGGTATAGGCCAGGTCGGTCGACAGATGCGCGTCGCCGATATCCCATTTGGCGCCGCCCGCCACCTGATAGGTGTCCGTATAGGCCTTGGCGGTGCTGCGATAGGCTTCGGGCCGGACGCCGCCGGTCTTGGTCAGGCTGTCGACCTGAAGCGGCTGGCCTTCCCGCAGGACGACATTGCTCAGCGTCGGATTGCCGTCGACGAGCGGCACGCGCAGCCAGTCATTGCCGATCTCGCCGCGATAGCTCTGGTAGAGGAAGTCGTAATAGAGTTCCAGATTGTGCGCCGGACGCCATTGGACGCTGGCATTCATTGCCGGACGCCAGCGCTTGCCGCCGTCATTATAGACGCCGACCGCCGCCGGGATCGACCAGGCCCGCCCGACCGAGCTAGGGCTGATCGTCGTACCGTCGCTGGGCTTGGTGACGAAGCCATCGGCCCAGCGCACCGCGTTGCGATACTGGGCCTGGGTATAGGCGGCGTTGATGAGCCAGCCGATCTCGCCGATCGCGGTGTCCGCCCGCTGGCTGATCTGCAGATTGCCCAGCGGGTCGAACTTCTTGCTCTGGTCGTTATAGGTTCCGCGCACGCCGCCCGCGACGGTCAGCCCCTTTTCGAAGTCGAAGGGGCGGCGCGACCGCACATTGATGAGGCCCGCCAGCCCCGGCTCGATCAGATCGGCCGTCCCCGACTTGTAGACTTCCAGACCCGCCAGCGCGCCCGCCGGAAAATCCTGGAGCGCAACCCGCCTGCCTTCGGCGGTGAAGATGTCGCGGCCGTTGAAGGTCGTCGCCACGTCGGGCAGGCCGCGGACCAGCACCTGGGTCACTTCGTCGCTGTACCGGCTGACCTGGATGCCGGTCACGCGCGCCAGCGATTCGGCCGCCGTATTGTCGGGCAACTTGCCGATGTCCTGCGCCACGATGGCGTCGAGGATCGCATCCGAGTTGCGCTTGATCGCCTGCGCGCTGCCCAGGCTGGCGCGGTAGCCGGTGACGACGATGTCGCGGGGATCGGCCTGATCGTCCTCCAGGCCGGTGGTCGAGGCCTGGACCGGGCTGCGATTGGGGACTTCGGAAAGATCCTGCTCGATCCCGACGGCGGTCTGCGCCTCGACCGGGGCGTTGGGATCGGTCGTCTGGGCCTTGGTCGCGGGTACGGCGGTCTGCGCCTGGGCGGGCGCCGCCAGCAGCGCGATCGGTGCGACCGACAGCAGCAGAATGTGATGCTTCATAACCTCTCCCCTCATCGGACCCGAATTTTCGGTGTGCCTTCGGGAGCATTTGTCTGACTATCCTCGGCGATCGTCAAGCCGTTGATGAACGAATTATGAAAGACGATGTGGTCCGTTGATTTTCCGCAACACCAGGCTGCAAGGAGGGTGACGGCATGTTAGCGCGAACAATCGCTCATGCGGTTGATCCCTCGCCACAAGTTCGCGTCCGCCCGAGCGAAACACGCAGACGCGGACACTGGCCTGACTTGTCGGTCTTAATGACCCGAATCATACCAAGGTCGGACCATTGGCCAGCGGCCGCCCGAAATCGGGCGTCCCATCGGCGCGATAGCCGAAACGCTGGACGCGCGTGTCGCGATTGGGATCGTAGAGGGGATCGCCGCTGATCTTCTCATAATCGCGCGCATGATAGACGAGCACATCGCCCCCCGCCCGGTCGACGGTGAAGCTGTTATGACCGGGGCCATAGATGTGGCGCGCGGCGTCGGTGCGGAACACCGGCTCGGGCGACTTGGTCCAGGCGGCGGGGTCCATCAGGTCGGCATCGTCGCGCGCGGTCAGCATGCCCATGCAATAGCGCGCATCGGTGGCGCTGGCCGAATAGGTCATGAAGATGCGGCCGTTGCGGATCAGCGGCGCGGGCCCCTCGGCCACCTTGAACCCTTGTATCTCCCAGGGCAGCGTCGGCACGGTCAGCCGGGTCGGCCGCGTCGCCAGCGTGGTCGGCGTCGCCATCGGCGCCAGATACAGGTTGGAATTGGTGTCGATGCCCGGCTCCTTCTGCGCCCAGGCCAGATAGCGGGTGCCCCGATGGACGAAGCTGGTCGAATCGAGCGTGAACGTATCCCACGGCGTCTCCAGCTGGCCGAGCACCGACCAGCGGCCAGTCACCGGATCCGCGCCGTCGCATTGCAGGACATAGGTGCGGATATGGAACACGTCGCCGCCATCGCCCGCGGCGACATAGACATACCAGCGGCCATCGATCCGATGGATTTCGGGCGCCCAGATATGCCCCGCCATCTTGCCCGATGCGGGCCGCCGCCACAGCACCGTCTCGGGTGCGGTCGCCAGCCCGGCGATGGTCTTTGCCCGGCGCAGCACCACCCGGTCATATTCGGGGACCGAGGCCATGAAGGTATAGAGCCCATCGTCCTGAAGCGCGATCTGCGCATCGGCGCGCTGGCGGATCAGCGGATTGCGCACCCGCTCGCTGCCGCCAGCACCGGCCCGCGCCAGGAGCGGCGCGGCGGCCAGCGCGGCGCCCCCCGCGACCAGAGCGCGCCGGGTCATCTCGATCTGGGTCATGGGTTTTCCTTTCCGATGAAGGGCCAGCCCGCCGCGTCCCAGCGCAACCGGGCGATGCGCAGCGTGGGGGCTCCCCCCGCCGCCGCGTCATAGGCATGATGGATCAGATAGTCGCGGCCGCCGCGATTGTGCAGGACACCGGCATGGCCCGGCCCGCGAAACCGGTCGCGCCCCGCCGCATCCGCCTGCAACAGCACCGTCCCGCCGCCATCCAGCATCGCGCGCCCCGCGCGGTCGACATAGGGCCCCTCGATCGCGCGCGACCGCCCGACCGCCAGATGATAGCTGCTCTTCACGCCGCGACAGCATAGGTCGAACGAGACGATCAGCCAGTACCAGCCGCCATGATCGACGATGAACGGCGCCTCGATCGCATTCGCGCCGCCCGCCCCCTCGCCCGGTCCACGTCGTGCGATGGGTTTCGGGACCGCGCCGGGCATGGCCTTGCCGGTGCGCGGGTCGAGCCGGATCAGCTGGATGCCGCCCCAGAAGCTGCCAAAGGCCAGCCACTCGCCCCCCTGCCGGTCGCGGGCGAAGGCGGGGTCGATCGCGTTATAGGCGTCGCCCGCCTTCGACGCGACGACCAGCCCCTCGTCGCGCCAGCCATAGGCCGGGCTCGCCGGATCGAGCGTGGCAGAGGTCGCCAGCCCGATCACCGATTGCTGCCTGCCGAAACGCGACACCGAGTAATAAAGCCGGTAGCGCCCCCCGACCCGCGCAATGTCGGGCGCCCACATCTCGCGCGCGCCGGGCACCGCCGTCAGCGCCCAGTCGGGGATGGCAGCCAATGGCGACGGCAAGGCGGTCCAGTGCCGCAAATCGCGGGACCGCCGCGCGACCAACGGCACCCGCCCCCGCTGCCCGGTCGAATAGCTATAATAATTCAAGCCTTCGCGGATCAGGACCGGATCATGGGCGGGCACCACATCGCCCGACAGGGCCATGTCCTGTGCGGCAACGGGATCGAGGGGCATCGAAAGCAGGGCCATGCCCAGCAGCGCAGGACGCAAGACGCACAGGCTCCGGAATCGGCGCGGCTGGCGCATGATGCTTGGCGTCCTCCCATGATAAAGCCGTGATTTTGTCCGGCTATTGATGACAGCGATATAGTCCGACATATGCGATGGCAAGCGGCTTTCGCCCGCTGGCCGAGGATCGCGTCCGGCCCCTCTTGTCGCACGCCCGGCGACGCGGCACTAAGCCGTCATGCGGATCGCGATTATCGATACCAGCAGCACGCGCGCGGCGATCATCTCGGACGGGCTGCGCGAGGCGGGGCTGACCGATCTGGTGGTGATCGACCCCGGCGGGCCGCTGGCCGCGCAGGTCGAACGCGCCGCGCCCGAGGTGGTCCTGATCAACCTGGAAAATCCCAGCCGCGACGTGCTGGAGGATTTCTTCGCCATGTCGCGCGCGCTCGACCGGCCGATCGCGATGTTCGTCGACCAGTCGGAGCCCGAGGCGACGATGGCGGCGGTCGATGCGGGTGTGTCCGCCTATGTCGTCGACGGTCTGGCCAAGCAGCGGATCAAGCCGATCCTCGACCTGGCCGTTCGCCGCTTCCAGGCCTTTTCCCGGCTCCAGACCGAATTGGCCGAGGCGCGGACCGCGCTCGCCGACCGGCAGGTGATCGACCGGGCCAAGGCGATCCTGATGCGGCGGCGAGGGCTGGACGAACCCGCCGCCTATGCCTTGCTGCGCAGCCATGCCATGACCACCAACCGCCGCATCGCCGACGTGGCCGAGGCGATCGTGACCAGCGAGCAGTTGATGGGAGACCTGCCATGACCGCCGAGACGTTCCGTATCGGCTTTCTGCCGCTGGTCGATGCCGCCCTGCCCATCCTGGCGCGCGAACTGGGCTTTGCCGAGGCCGAGGCGGTCGAGATCGAACTGGTCCGCGACGTGACCTGGGCGGCGGTGCGCGACCGGCTGCTCTATGGCCATACCGACGCCGCGCATCTGGTCGCGCCGCTCGCCATCTCCACCGCTTTGGGGCGCGACCGGCCGGCGGTGCCGATGGCGGTACCCTTTGCGCTGGGCCTGAACGGCAATGCGATCACCTTTTCGACCGCGCTGGGCGAGGCGGTGGGCCTGGGCGAGACGCTGGGCGATCCGGTGGCGATCGGCGCGGCGTTGAAGGCGGTGGCGGACCAGCGCCGGGATGCGGGCAGGCCGCTTCGCTTCGGCGTGGTGCATCGCTATTCCAGCCATAACTACATGCTGCGCTACTGGCTGGCGGGGGTCGGCATCCGGCCCGACGCCGATGTCGAGATCCTGGTCACCAGCCCGCCCTTCGCCGCCGATGCGCTGGCCGCCGGAGAGGTGGACGGCATCTGCGTCGGCGAGCCGTGGAACTCGATCGCGGTCGATCGCGGCGTGGGCCGGATCGCCCTCGCCACCGCGCAGATCTGGCGACGCGGGGTGGAGAAGGTGCTGGCGCTGCGCGGCAACCGGGCGGAGGAGCGCCGCGACGGCGTTCTCCGGCTGATCCGCGCGCTCCACGCGGCGGCCGCGCATTTCGTCGATCCCGCGACGGTCGAACAGAGCGCGACGATCCTGTCGCGCCGCGAATATCTGGACGCGCCGGTCGATGCGGTCCTGCGGGCGATCACCGACCGCATCCGCGTCGTGCCCGGCGGCGAGCCGGTCCATTATCCCGACTTCATGTTCCAGTATCGCGAGGCGGCGAACTTCCCGTGGCGCAGCCAGGCGGCCTGGCTGTACGCCCAGATGGTGCGGTGGGAGGGGCTGCCCTTCTCCGCGCAGGACGCCGCAACCGCACAGGGCGTGTTCCGCCCCGATCTCTACCGCGCCGCACTGGCCGGATCGGGCGCGCCGCTGCCCGGCGCCAGCTCCAAGCTGGAGGGCGCGCTGGTCGAGCCGATCGGTGCGGGCTCGACGCAGGGACGGCTGGTGCTGGGCAGCGACCGCTTCTTCGACGGCCGCGCCTTCGATCCGGATGACATTCCGGGGTATCTGGCGGGATTGCCCTGACGCCCCTTCCCGGCGCGAGGGAGGATCGATTGCTGCGATTGCGAAAGGGACTTGCGCCGGGACCGCGAATCAGGCAATTTTCCATTCGCCCGGCAATGGCGTCGGGCACGAGATAGCAGCGAATGCCGCTCCAACGACGGGGTAGCACGCTGGCGGAAGCGGGCTGAGGCGCGCGTTCCGCTTGGAGGCAACGAAGCCGCCAGGATGTGACCCACGGGTCCACGTCCTGGCGGCTTTTTCCGTTTGGGCCCGGATCAGGGGGAGAAAGCACGATGGCGACGGCATTCTGGGACGACAGCAAGACAGGAAAGGCAGCGGATGACGGCGGCTTCTGGTCGAGCGGACATACGCCGACCCTGATCGCGGCATTTCTGTATTTCGATCTGGCCTTCATGGTCTGGGTACTGCTCGGGCCGCTCGCGCCGCAGATTTCGGCCACCCTCGCCCTCACCCCGGCGCAAAAGGGCGTGATGGTCGCGGTGCCGACGCTGGCGGGCGCGATCCTGCGCGTCGTCAACGGCCTGCTGGTCGACCGGATCGGGCCGAAGCGCGCAGGCGCGATCAGCCAGATCATCGTGATCGCCGGGCTGTTCTCCGCCTGGGCGCTGGGCGTCAGCAGCTTCGGCGGCACGCTGGCGCTGGGCGTCATCCTGGGCTTTGCGGGTGCCAGCTTCGCGATCGCCCTGCCGCTCGCCAGTCGCTGGTATCCGCCCGAGCATCAGGGCAAGGCCATGGGCCTGGCGGGCATGGGCAATTCGGGCACGGTGCTCGCCGCGCTGTTCGCCCCGGCGCTCGCCAAGCTGTTCGGCTGGAACGCGGTGCTGGGTCTGGCCTGCATTCCGCTGGGCATCGTCTTCCTGGTCTATATGGTGATGGCCAAGGATGCGCCCGGCGCGCCGCCGCCGCGCCGGTTCGTCGAATATCTGGCGCCGCTGCGTCAGGCCGATGCCTGGTGGCTGATGGGCTTCTACGCCGTCACCTTCGGCGGGTTCGTCGGGCTCGCCGCCAGCCTGCCCATCTATTTCACCGATCGCTTCGGCCTGACCCCGGTACAGGCAGGCTATGCCACCGCCGCTTGCGTCTTTGCGGGCTCGCTGGTGCGGCCGATGGGCGGGGCGCTCGCCGATGCGATCGGCGGCGTGAAGGCGCTGATGGCGGTGTTCGCCGCCGCCGCCGTGACGCTGACGGGCGTGGCGATGGTCGACGGGTTCGCCGCCTCGCTGGCGCTGTTCGTCCTGTCGATGCTGGCGCTCGGCGTCGGCAACGGCTCGGTGTTCCAGCTCGTGCCGCAGCGCTTCTCGGCCGAGATCGGCGTGATGACCGGTCTGGTCGGCATGGCGGGCGGCATTGGCGGCTTCTACCTCGCCTCCTCGCTGGGTCTGGCCAAGCAGTGGACCGGCAGCTTTTCCGGCGGGTTCCTGATCTTCGCCGCGCTGGCGCTGGTCGCGCTGGCCGGGCTGCTGACGGTCAAGGGCCGGTGGCGCCGGACCTGGGGCGCGGCCGAAGGCGTGCGGATCTGATGACGATGCGCAGCCCCGCCCTCTTCCTCCTGTCGACCTCCGCCCTGACCGCGGCCCCGGCCGCCGCGCAGACGGTGACGCTGAAGCCGCTCGTCGATGCCCGGCTGCGCTGGGAGCAGGTGGACCAGGACGGCCTGCCCCGGACCTCGGACGCGGTCACCGCCCGCCTCCGTACCGGGGTGGCCGCCACCTCGGGCCGCTGGTCGGCCCTGGCGGAGGCGCAGGGCAATCTGGCGATCGTCCCGGACTATTTCGACGGCGTGCACCCCGATGCCAGCCGCCCGCTGATCGGCGATCCGCAGAGCATCGGCCTGTACCGCGCGCAGGTGCAGTACAAGTCGGCCCCGCTGACCCTGACCGTCGGGCGCCAGCGCATCATGCTGGACGACGAGCGTTTCGTCGGCCAGGCCGCGATCCGCAACAACGGCCAGACCTTCGACGCAGTGCGCGCCGAGATCGTGCCGGTGAAGGGCGTGAAGGCGGATGTCAGCTATGTCTGGGGTGTCCGCACCGTCTGGGGCATCGACGGCACCGGCGTGCGGCCCCGCTCGGTCGGCGGCAACACCGTCCTCGCCAATCTGGGCTGGGCCTCGCCGATCGGTACGCTGACCGGCTTTGCCTATCTGATCGACGAGGATGAGGCGGCGGTGCAGGGCTTTCGCCTGTCCAGCCAGACCTATGGCACGCGCCTTTCGGGCATGCGGCCGATCGGCAAGGCCAAGCTGGCCTATCAGGTGAGCTGGGCGCGCCAGTCGGACTATCACCGCAATCCCAACCGCTATGCGGCCGATTACTGGCTGGCCGATCTCGCGCTGGACCTGAACGGCCCGCGTCTGGGCGGCGGCTATGAGGTGCTGGGCGCGGATAAGGGTCAGGCGCTGACCAGCTTCCAGACGCCGCTGTCCTCGATCTTCAAGTTCCAGGGCTGGGCCGACAAGTTCACCACCACCCCGCCCGACGGCATTCGCGACCTCTATGCCAGCACCGGCTGGGGCTGGAAGCAGGTCGGCGCGGTCAAGGCGGTCAGCCTGTCCGCCACCTGGCACCGGTTCGAGAGCGACCGCCTGGTCCGCCATTACGGCGACGAGATCGACCTGCTCGCGCAAGGCAAGGTCGGCCGCACCACCGCCTCGCTGCGCTACGCCGATTATCAGGCGGATCGCTTCGGCGCGGATACCAAGAAATTCTGGCTCCAACTGGACTGGACCATCTGATGGAACACACCCCCGTCGTCGCGGCGACCGATACCCGCGAGCACTTAATCGTCATCGGCAACGGCATGGCCGGGTGCCGCGCGGTCGAGGAATTGCTGGCGCGCGATCCCGCCCGCTACCGCATCACCATCTTCGGCGCCGAGCCGCTCGTGAATTACAACCGGATCATGCTGTCGCCGGTGCTGGCGGGCGAAAAGACGTTCGACGAGATCGTCATCAACGGGCTCGACTGGTATGCCGATAACGGCATCACCCTGGTCAGCGGCGATCCGGTCACCGCGATCGACCGCGAGGCGCGGACCGTGACCGCGAAGAGCGGCATGGTGCTGGGCTATGACCGGGTGCTGATCGCAACCGGCTCCGATCCGTTCATCATCCCCGTCCCCGGCCACAACCTGCCCGGCGTCATCAGCTTCCGCGACATGAAGGATGTCGAGCATATGCTCGCCGCCGCCGAACGGGGCGGCAGCGCGGTGGTGATCGGCGGCGGCCTGCTGGGGCTGGAGGCCGCGCATGGCCTGTCGCTTCGGGGCATGAAAGTCACCGTCCTCCATTTGATGCCGACCCTGATGGAGCGGCAGCTGGACGAGGCGGCGGGCTGGCTGCTCAAACAGGCGCTGGAGGCGCGCGGCCAGACCGTGCTGACCGGCGCCGACACCGCCGAGATCGTCGGCGACGGCAAGGTCGAGGCGATCCGCCTGAAGGACGGGCGCGAGATCGCCGCCGACCTGGTCGTGATGGCGGTCGGCATCCGCCCCTCGGTCGCGCTCGCCCGCGCCGCCGGGCTGGAGGTCGGGCGCGGGATCAAGGTGGACGACCATATGGTCACCTCCGATCCGCGCATCCTGGCGGTCGGCGAGTGCGTCGAGCATGACGGACAGGTTTACGGCCTGGTCGCGCCGCTCTGGGACATGTGCCGCAGCCTGGCCGATGCGCTGACCGGCAGCCCTAGCGGCTATCGCCCCACCGCCACCGCGACCAAGCTGAAGGTCGCCGGGCTCGACGTCTTTTCGGCGGGCGATTTCGGCGGCGGCGACGGGGCGGAGGACATCGTGCTGCGCGACGCGAGCCGGGGCATCTACAAGCGCGTCGTCGTCAAGGACGACCGGATCGTCGGCGCGGTGCTGTACGGCGACACCGCCGACGGCAACTGGTATTTCGACCTGCTCAAGAAGGGCGAGAGCGTCGGCGACATTCGCGACGCGCTGATCTTCGGACAGGCCTTTGCCCAGGGGGGCGCCTCGGCGGACCCTAAGGCGGCCGTTGCGGCGCTTTCCGACGATGCGGAAATCTGCGGCTGCAACGGCGTGACCAAGGGCAAGGTCTTCGCCTGCATCGACGGTGGCGCGCACAGCCTGGATGCGGTCCGCTCGGGCTGCAAGGCGTCGGCGAGCTGCGGCTCGTGCACCGGCATCGTCGAGAGCCTGTTGGCGATCCGCCTGGGCGGCGAGGTCGAGGCGGGACCGAAGACGATGTGCAAATGCACCAGCTTCGGTCATGACGATGTCCGCCGCGAGATCGTCGCGCAGAATATGCGCTCGATCCCCGAGGTGATGCAGAAGCTGCACTGGTCGACCCCCGATGGCTGTTCGTCGTGCCGCCCCGCGCTCAACTATTATCTGCTCTGCGCGCTGCCCGGCGAATATGTCGACGATCAGCAGAGCCGCTTCGTCAACGAGCGTATGCACGCCAACATCCAGAAGGACGGCACCTATTCGGTCGTCCCGCGCATGTGGGGCGGCATCACCAGCCCCAAGGAGCTGCGCGCGATCGCCGATGTGGTCGAGAAGTTCAACGCGCCGATGGTCAAGGTGACGGGCGGCCAGCGGCTCGACATCTTCGGCATCAAGAAGGAGGATCTGCCCGCCGTCTGGGCCGATCTGAACGCCGCCGGGATGGTTTCGGGTCATGCCTATGGCAAGTCGCTGCGCACCGTGAAGACGTGCGTCGGTTCCGAATGGTGCCGCTTCGGCACGCAGGATTCGACCGGCCTCGGCGTCAAGCTGGAGCGGGCGACCTGGGGCTCGTGGATGCCGCACAAATTCAAGATCGCGGTGTCGGGCTGCCCGCGCAACTGTGCCGAGGCGACGATCAAGGATTTCGGCGTGGTCTGCGTCGACAGCGGCTATGAGCTGCACGTCGGCGGCAATGGCGGGATCAAGGTCCGCGCCACCGACCTGCTCTGCAAGGTGGCGACCGAGGCGGAGGCGATGGAGATGTGCGCCGCCTTCATCCAGCTCTATCGCGAGGAGGCGCGCTATCTGGAGCGCACCGCGCCGTGGATCGAGCGGGTCGGGCTGGCCTATATCCAGTCGCGCCTGCTGCCCGACGAGGAGGCGCGGGCCGAACTCGCCCGCCGCTTCTTCTTCTCGCAGAGCTTCTCGCAGGACGATCCCTGGGCGGCGCGGGTCGCCGGGGCCGAACGCGAGATCCATGCACCGATGGCGCGCTTTCAGCCCGCCAGGGAAATGATGGGAGAAATGGCATGATGGGCGAGTGGCTGGATATCGGCTGGGTCGAGGAAATCCCCCTGCGCGGCAGCCGCACGGTGCAGGTCGAGGGCGGCGACGACATCGCCGTCTTCCGCACCGGCGAGAATAGCGTCTTCGCGCTGCTCGACCGTTGTCCGCACAAGCATGGGCGGCTGAGCCAGGGCATCGTCCATGGCGGCGCGGTGGCGTGCCCGCTGCACAATTGGCGGATCAGCCTGACGACCGGCGAGGCGCTGGGCGAGGACAAGGGCTGCACACCGACGGTTCCGGTGAAGATCAGCGGCGGCCGCGTGCTGATCTGCCGCGCCTCGACCCTGAAGGCGGCGGCGTGATGCGATCGCAATTCCTCCCCTCTAAGGGGAGGTGGCAGCGCGTAGCGCTGACGGAGGGGTGTCGCCCTCTCGATGGCGCGACACCCCTCCACCACGCCCTGTCGGGCGCGGTCCCCCTCCCCTTGCAGGGGAGGAATTGGTGAGCCCCATCAAGACCACCTGCGCCTATTGCGGCGTCGGCTGCGGCATCCGCGCGACCGTCACCGGCGACCGGCAGGTGCGGATCGAGGGCGATCCCGACCACCCCGCCAATCAGGGCAGGCTCTGTTCCAAGGGCACCCATCTGGGCGAGACGGTCGGCCTGGAGGGGCGCCTGCTCCACCCGATGATCGGCAAGCGCCGCGCGAGTTGGGACAAGGCGCTGGACCTTGTCGCCAAACGCTTTCGCGACACCATCGCGCAGCATGGCCCCGACAGCGTCGCCTTCTATGTCTCGGGCCAGTTGCTGACCGAGGATTATTATGTCGCCAACAAGCTGATGAAGGGGTTCATCGGCTCGGCCAATATCGACACCAATTCGCGGCTGTGCATGTCGAGCGCGGTGGCGGGCCATAATCGCGCATTCGGCGAGGATATCGTACCCGCCAGCTATGACGATCTCGACGCCGCCGACCTGATCATACTGGTCGGCAGCAACACCGCCTGGTGCCACCCGATCGTCTATCAGCGCATCCGCGCCCGGTGCGATGCGGGCGCGAAGCTCGTCGTCATCGACCCGCGCCGCACCGAGACGGCGGAGCAGGCCGATCTTCACCTCGCCATCCGGCCGGGCAGCGACGTGGCGCTGATGAACGGCGCACTCGCCTGGGCACGCGCGGCGGGCGTGGTGGACGCGGACTTCCTCGCCGCCTCGGTCGCGGTGCCGGAGGATTTCTGGACGGCGCTGGAAGCGGGCAGCGACCTGTGGTCGGTCGCCAGGACCTGCGACGTCGCGCCCGCCGACCTGCGCCGCTTCTACGAGCTGTTCGCCGCTACGCCGCGCACGGTGACGATGTTCAGCCAGGGCATCAACCAGTCGGTCACGGGCACCGATCAGGTGAACGCGATCCTCAACCTGCACCTCGCGACGGGACGGATCGGCAAGCCCGGCGCGGCCCCCTTCTCGATCACCGGCCAGCCCAATGCGATGGGCGGTCGGGAAGTCGGCGGGCTCGCCTCGACGCTGGCCGCGCATATGGACTTCGCGCCTGAGAACCGCGCCCGCGTGCAGCGTTTCTGGGCCTCGCCCGCCATCGCGCCCAAGCCGGGCCTGAAGGCGGTCGACCTGTTCCGCGAACTGGGTCAGGGCCGGATCAAGGCGCTATGGATCATGGCGACCAACCCCGCCGTATCGATGCCCGACGCCGGGTCGGTGCGCGAGGCGCTGGCCGCCTGCCCCTTCGTGGTGGTCAGCGACGTGATCGCCGAGACCGACAGCTCGGTGAACGCCCATGTCCGCCTGCCCGCCGCCGCCTGGGGCGAGAAGGATGGCACCGTCACCAATAGCGACCGCACGGTCAGCCGCCAGCGGGCGCTGTTCCCCCTGCCCGGCGAGGCCCGGCCCGACTGGTGGATCGTCAAGGAAGTCGGCCGCCGCATGGGATGGAAGACCGCCTTCGCCTATGACCGCCCGGCCGAGATCTGGCGCGAGCATTGCCGCCTGTCCCATTATGAAAACGACGGTTCACGCCTGTTCGCGCTGCCCGGCCGGTCGAGCGGCGGCAATGCCGATTATGACGCGATGCAGCCGTTCCGCTGGGGCGGCGTGCCCTTTGCCGATGGCCGTTTCCCCACGCCGGACGGCCGCGCCCGGCTGGTGCCCGTTGCGCAGAAGACGCTCCCCGAGCCGCTGCGCGACTGGCCGATGACGCTCAACACGGGCCGCTACCGCGATCATTGGCACACGATGACCCGCACCGGCCTGGCCCCCAAGCTGGCGCGCCACCGCGAGGAACCGCTGGTCGAGGTCCATCCCGACGATGCCGCGCGGCTGGACCTGACCGATGGCGGGCTGGCGCGGGTCGGCACACCACAGGGAACGAGCCTCTACCGCGTGTCGGTCAGCGCCGGACAACGGCCGGGCGAACTGTTCGTGCCGATCCACTGGACCGACCAGACCGCGACCGGCGGCCGCACCGGACTGCTTCCCCGCCCGCTGACCGATCCCTATTCAGGCCAGCCAGGCTTCAAGCGCACCCCCGCCAGCATCGCCGCCGTCGCAACCCGCTGGCGCGGCTTCGTCATCCTGTCGGGTGAGGCAAGCGCGACGCCCGATTGCCTCTGGGCGACGCGGGTCGCCATTCCCGGCGGATGGTTGTGGGAAGTGGCGGGCGATGGCGACCCGGTGGCGCTGGAGACGATGCTCCCTAAGGGGCAGCGGATCGAGGCCACCGATCCCGCGCGGGGATCGCGCCGGGTCGCGGTGATCGCCGACGGTCGGCTTGCTGCCGCCCTGTTCCTGACCGAGCGCGGCGAACTGCCGACGCGCGACTGGCTGATCGCGCAGCTGAGCGCCAGCGAGGTCGCGCCCACCGTCCTTGCGGGTCGCGCGCCCGGTGCCCCGGTCGATCGCGGTGCGATCGTCTGCGCCTGTTTCGATATCGGCGTGCAGACCATCGTCGCCGCGATCCGCGACCAGCAACTGACCGATGTCGCCGCGATCGGCGCGGCCCTTGGCGCGGGCACCAATTGCGGATCGTGCCGCCCCGCCCTTGCCCGCCTGCTCACCGAAGCCCAGGAGCCCGCCCATGCGCATGGATGATTTTCCCGCCGGTTCGGTCTGGCTGGTCGGTGCGGGTCCGGGCGATCCCGACCTGCTGACCCGCAAGGCCGAACGCCTGATCGCCGCCGCCGACATCGTCTTCTACGACGCGCTGGTCGGACCCGATATCCTGGCGCTCGTCCCTGACACCGCCGAACGGGCGAGCGTCGGCAAGCGGTCGGGCCGTCACTCCAAGGACCAGGGGACGATCGACAGCCTGATCGTCGCGGCGGCGCGCGCAGGGCGGCGCGTGGTCCGGTTGAAAGGCGGCGATCCGTCGATCTTCGGCCGCTCGACCGAGGAGATCGACGCGTGCCGCGCCACCGGTATCCCGGTGCGCATCTGCCCCGGCATAACCGCGGCCAGCGCGGCGGCGGCATCGGGCATGATCTCGCTGACGCTGCGCGGCCTGTCGCGCCGCCTGACCCTGGTGACCGCGCATCTGCGCGAGGGCGAGCCGCTTTCGCTCGACTGGCAGGCGCTGGCCGCGCCCGATGCGACGCTGGCGGTCTATATGGGCCGCGCCGCCGCGCCGGAGATCGCCCGACAGCTGATGGCGGCGGGCATGGCGCCGGAGACGCCGGTGATGATCGCGGTCAACGTCTCGCTCCCCTCGGAGCGACTGATCACCGGCCGCCTCGACGCGCTCGGCTTCCTGACCCGCACGATCGGCGACAGGGACCCCGCGTTGCTGTTGATCGGCGAGGCGGTGGGGGCCGGGCGGCTAGCGGACGGCGGCATCGCGCTTCCCCGCCGCGCTGCGGTGGAGGCATAGCCCCAACCCTATGCGCGCACTATGCGAAAGGGCGAAACCGCGCTCGAAATGCTATGCCGCGCCCGATAGGTGGACAGCCACAACAAGGATTGTGGCATGGCAAAATGGCATCGCTCCCGACGCGCCGATCTGGGTCTGCGTGCTCTCGGAGCCATTCTCTGCGGGCTCGCCTATCTGGCGATCCGGACGCTTTGCGCCCTCCCCGCCTCCGCGATGGCGGCGCATCTCCTGCCGGCCGAACTGGCCACCGCCGGCTTCCTGAGCGCCAGCGCGGGGAGCGCCCTGGCGATGCTGGGCGCGCATCTGTTCGACGACATGATGGTCAGCGCCCGCTGGTGACGGAGGAAAGCCATATCCCGGGCATCGGCGACCATCCTGTTCAATCGGGTCGATCCTGAGCCGGTGCGCTTTTCCAAGCCTCCGCGGTCTCCGCAGCAAACGCCGCATAGCGCCTCGGCGGGCGGCCCAGCAATGCCGTCATGGTCGAGAGGTCTTCCGCGCTGGCGCGGGCGCCATGACGCTGGAAGGCGCGAAGCATCAGCGCCAGATCATAGGCGAACCCCGCTGGCACGAACGGCTTGAGTCGATCCTGGAACACATCCAGATCGTCACCGGCGTAAGTTACGGCACGGCCGAGGGCTTCGCTCCAGATCCGCGTGATCGTCTCCGGCGTCAGATCGTCCGGACCGACGACATTATAGCCGTCCCTGGGCAGCGGGGTCGGGGCCGCGTGGCGCCGTAGGAGCTGCCTGGCCGCGATCTCGGCAAGGTCGCGGGTATCGACGGCCGCAATGCCGACATGGCCCAGCGGCATGCCATAGACCCCATGATCCAGCAGCGGCGCCTTCTGCCCCAGGTCGTTCTGCATGAAATAGGCGGAGCGCAGGATCGTCGCGGGCAGATCGCATCGCTCGATCATCCGTTCCGCTGCGACCTTGCAGGCGAAATGCGGAACGTCGGCATGACGATCGCATTCGAAGACCGAGAGATAGACGATCCCGCGCACGCCCGCGTCCCGGGCCAGAGCGAGCGCCGTCAGCGTCTGGTTCAGTTCGTCCGGAACATTGGGCGCCACCAGCAAAAGCGTCTCGACCCCTTCGAGCGCGCTCCGCATGACCTCGATATCGGACAGATCGCCCCGCACCGGCGTCACACCGGCCGGGAAGCGGGCCTTATCGGGCGAGCGCGTCAAAGCCCTTACCGGAACATCTTGCGACGCGAGCATGCGGGCGACGTACATGCCCGTATGGCCGGTGCTTCCTGTCAATAGAATTGCCATTGGTCGCTTCTCTTTCTCCGACTGTGTCGGTGCTTGGCGCAGTGGCCGGAAGGTGTTTGAGGAAGGCTGTGGATGCGCACGCGACGGCGTCGGGCCGATCGCCTAACGGGACCGTGTCATCGACGAGAACACGCCGTCGCGGTAAACCCAGCCGTGCAGCAGAGCCGCCGAAAGATGAGCGATCACCACGGCGAACAGCAACCAGGCCAGAATGCCATGGGCATCGCGCAATAGGGCATAGAGCGTCGGGTCGACCGGGGCGATCGGCGGCACATTCCATCCCTTGATCATCCGGACGGGCCAGCCCCCGGCCGACCGCATCCCCCAGCCGAGGAGCGGGATCAGGACCATCAGGCCGTATAGCATCCAGTGGCTGCCCAGCGCCGCCAGCGCCTGCCAGCGGGGTGTCTCGGCCGGTAGCGCCGGTGCACCGTGACGCAACCGGTTGGCCAGCCGGACGACGACCAGCAGCAGGATGGCAAGCCCGAGCGGCTGGTGAAGGTCGAGCAGGGCCGGACGCCAGGTCAGCGACGTCATCATGCCGACACCGATGAACAGCATGGCGAAGATCGCCGCCGCCATCGCCCAGTGCAGCACCCGCGCCAGCCGATTGAAATGCCTCCTGTCCGTCATCGGCCGTCCTTCCTGCCGACCGCATCGGTGGCCCGGCCATAGCCGATCTCACGCAGGCGGGCGTTATAGGAATGCGCGTAGATCCCGCCGCGCGCGGCCAGCACCGGGTCGTTGGTGAGCGCCATGCCCTTCGGCACCAGCGTCGGATCGAAATTGACGTCCCGGCATGTGCCCTTAGCCTGATCGACCACGCGCGTAACCTCCAGGGTACCGCCGACGATCTGCCTGCGTGTCGCGGGCCATGGCTGCGACGGATCGTCGACGGGGTCCCCCGGCTCGGCCAGTTGCAGCACGAGGTCCCAGCGCAGCGGGCCGTGCGCCAAACGCTCGGCGATATCCTTGAACAGGTGATCGCGATTGGCCTTGGCGCGCTCCTCGACGCTCCAGCCGGTGAAATCGGCATGCGGGCGCCACCACCATCGCACCGGCTGGCGGCGGCCATCCGGGCCGACGAACAGATAGGCGTGGATCGCATAATAATGCACGCCCGCGAAGCTGCTGGGCCATGGCGCCTTGGCCTTGGCTTCGATGACGCGGCGCGCTTCGGGATAGACCCGGTAGAATGCAGCGACTTTCGCCGGATCGGGCTGTCCGGTCGCCGGATCGGGCGCAAAGGCCGCGATGCGGGCGAGGAAGCCTTCCGCATCATGGGTCGCGAAGAGCGGCTCATTGTTCATTTTCATGCGCCATTGCTCGCCGTCATCGGCGGCGATCAGCATGGCCATGCTGACGGTGCGCGTCGAATTGTCCGGCGCATAGGGGTCGGCCGTCCCGATCGAGAAACGACCGATCGCCGGTGTCTGCGCCTGGGAAAACACACGCGCTGTCGAGATCGACGCGGCGGCGCCGCTCGCCCGGAAGACCCCGTCGAAGCAGATGCCCTTGCCATGCGCGCGACGATAGCCCGCCGGAAAGGATTTTGGCGTGTCGGCCAGGAAGGTCGAGGTGGTGATCCGGTCACCGACCAGTCCCGCGCTCCAGGCAAATGCCGCGCCCAGCGATCCGGCGATCGTCGCGATGCCGACCAGCGGAAGCCAAGCGCGTCTCAACGAACCCCTGCCAGTCATAGACGACTCCTGATCCCGCTCGATCACCCCGACCGGCGCTTGCTTGCCCCTGACATGCGATCTCTAGCCGCAAAGACTTGCGACGATTAGATGGACAATCCCGAATGAGCTGGTGAATGATATCGAACAATGGGCCGACATCTTCAGGAAATCGCCGCGTTCGTAGCCGTCGCCGACAGGCTCAGCTTCCAGCGGGCCGCGCTCGATCGCGGGGTCACCCGGTCCACGCTCAGCCACGCGGTCCGCACGCTGGAGGAACGGCTGGGGGTTCGGCTGCTCAACAGGACCACGCGCAGCGTGTCGCTGACCGAGGCGGGTCGCGTCCTGCATTCCCGTGCGAAGCAGGCATTGGGCGACCTCGACCACGCCGTCGATGCGATCGACGATTTTCGCGACCAGCCGCACGGATCGCTTCGCATCACCGTGCCCCGTTCGGTCAGCGCCAGCATCATCGGGGCGGTCACCGCGCTGGCCACGACCTATCCGAACTTGTCGGTGGAGATCGATGCGAACGACCAGATGGTCGACATCGTCGCCGAGGGTTACGACGCCGGTATCCGGTTCGGCATCGCCATGCAGCAGGACATGATCGCGGTGCGACTGAACCAGGCATTCCACTTCGCGGTCCTCGCCTCGCCCGCCTATCTGGCCGGGCGAGACCTGCCGATGAGCCCGGACGACCTCGCGCACCACCGCTGCATCCTGTACCGGCTGCCGAGCGGCGTTTTGACACCCTGGATGTTCGAACGGAATGGCCAGATCAGCAAGACGAACGTCGCGGGATCGCTGATCCTCAACGATCAATCGCTCATGATCGAAGCCGCCCTGCAAGGCGCCGGCCTCGCCTTCGTCTTCGAAGAGGGGGCGCAGGCCCATCTGGACAGCGGACGGCTGATCCGATGCCTGCCCGACTATCGCGCGCAGTTCAGCGAATTGTTCCTTTATTATTCGGGGCACCGGCACGTGTCCGCCGCCCTCCGGTCGCTTATCGACCATTTGAAGAGCCCGAAGTGAGACCCCGGAAGAGTTCGCACGCATCGGCCAGCCGCACGGAACTGAACCGCGCCGGGTTTGCCGGAGGCCCCGTTGACGCCAATCGGGTCAGCATGACGCCTGCCCGCTTCCATGTCCGGGGATCATCGCGTGAAGGCCGTTCCGGGGCCTCGTGGCATGCGGACAGAAAACCCGGCCTTGCCAGCATCGCCAATCTAATAGTTTCATGAACTGATCGCCATGATGACGCTCTCGGCCTCCGCAGCATAGACGCGCCACAAGAGGGACGCGTCGTATTTTCCCCTACATATGCTCAACCCATAATGGTATTCGCAATATAACGTCGACTTCACATTCCGTGTCAGCGGCGCAACATCCGCGCGACTTTTGGATCATGAAATATTGGCGTCATTTACAGCCGGAATGCGCCACCAATACTAGGTCCACCTACGAAATATTGCCGCGGCCACAGGTCACGGAAAAGGGTGGAGTATCGAGACATGACCAGCGTATCCGTCATCCGCGCAACCTTGTTGCGGGGAACCGCCGCGCCCGCCGTGCTGATCGGCAGCTCAAGCCGAGTGCGGACCAGCCCTATACCGACTTTGTCGGCACCCAGTCGCCCTATGTGACTTCGTCGGGCGCGGGCACGCCGCAATGGCGCGGCAACTGGCAGAACAGCGTCGATTACGGCCCCTATTCGCTGACCGCGACCACCTATTACGTGTCGGGTTACAAGGCGGTCGGGTTCGACCAGTTCGGCACGATGGATTGCAACGGCGGCAGCACCTATGGCGGTTCCGATCCCAACTTCAACTGCCATGTCCGCCGCTTCATCGACGTCGACCTGGTCGGCAGCGTGCGGGTCAACGACAAGTTCACCTTCTACATGAACGTCATCAACCTGACCGACGAGAAGGCGCCGTTGAACGCGGGCAACTATGCCGCGACCAACTATAATCCGACCTATACGCAGATCGGCGCGGTCGGGCGGACGTTCCGCTTCGGCGCGAATTTCCGGTTCTGACGACCGGTATCGGCGGGGGCCATTGCGGTCCCCCGCCGACCACGGACGAACGCTGGCGCTGGCGTATTCGTCGGGCCAGGTTTCGATCGGGCGGCTTGGCGGTGCCCGCCAGGCGGCGGCGCGCCAGTTCCGCCAGCCTATTTACGTTGACGACCACATGTCATTTAGTTATGTAATCTCATTACATAGTATAATGTTTATGTTGTGGCCCTATAACCCTATGCCCGTGCTCATAGCGCCCCTGCCCGCTTGTCCGAACGGACGCCAGACATTCTCGCCCGGCCACATCCTCGCGCATGGCGGCTCCGCACCGCTCTGGTCTGAACCGAGACCGTGACAACCCTGCCCTTCCTGCTCGGCGCGATGGCAAGCCTGTCGACCTATGTCGGCGGCAGGCTGGCGATGCGCTGGGGGCAGCGGCGCGACCTGTTGTTTGGGCTGACCGGCGGCATGGTCATCGGGCTGGCCCTTCTCGATCTGTTGCCCGAGGCCCTGGAAAGTGGCGAAAGCGTGCACGGCGCCGACATCGTCTTCGGTGCGACGGTGGCTGGCGTGGCGCTCTATATCCTGCTTCACCGGATGCCGGCCGCCGGTGCGGCGGGGCGCATCAGCCTGATCCTGCACAGCGTGATGGACGGCCTCGGCATCGGCATCGCCTTTCAGCTTTCGAGCGCAACCGGCTGGCTGGTCGCGATCGCGGTGCTCGCGCATGACATGGCCGATGGCGCCAACATGGTCGGCTTGAGCACGCTGGCGGGCAAGACCGAACGCACGCATCGGTGGCTGATCGTCAATGCCGCCGCGCCGCTGGCCGGTGTCGCGATCGGTCAGGCCGTGCCCGTCGATCTCGAACGCTTCTCGCTGCTGCTCGCGCTCTTCGCCGGTGGCTTCCTCTATATCGGCGCGTCGGAACTGCTGCCCCGCAGCCGGTGTGGACGGTCCGGTGCGGCAAGCGGGCTGGCGAGCCTGTGCGGCATCGTCGCCATGGCCGGAGTGGTTCATTTCGCCGGCTAGCCGTCCACGTCTTTCCTCAGCCTCATCAAAGGAACTCATTGCCTCATGCGCCTTCTGACGATCCCCCTCCTGACCGCCCTGACGATCGCAGCCCCCGCCCTGGCGCAGGATGCGCCCAAGGACGCGCAGCCCGGCGGGAAGTCTCCCGCTGCGATCCATGACGAGAAGGTGGCGCAGGATCTGGCCGACGCCTGGGTGGCGCCCCCCGTCAAGGAGCAGGAAAGCGTGACCGCGCACAGCGTCGTCGTCGATGGCCGCACGCTCAAATATCATGCGACCGCCGGTACGGTCACGATCAAGGACGACGACGCCAAGCCGACCGCCAGCGTCTTCTACGTCGCCTATACGCTCGACGGCGCCGCGCCCGGCACGCGGCCGGTGACCTTCTTCTACAATGGCGGCCCCGGCTCCTCGTCGGTGTGGCTGCACATGGGGTCTTTCGCGCCGGTGCGGGTGAAGACCGCCAATCCCGAATATATCCGCCCCGCCCCCTATGGCTTTGGCCCCAACCCGGACACGCTGCTGGACAAGACCGATCTCGTCTTCATCGACATGGTCGGCGCCGGCTATTCACGCCCGCTCGGCGATGCGAAGGGCAAGCAGTTCTGGGGCGTCGACGAGGATGCCGACGCCTTCGCCAAGACGATCCTTCGCTGGACGACGAAGAACGGCCGCTGGACCAGCCCCAAATTCCTCTTCGGCGAAAGCTATGGCACGACACGCTCGGCGGCCCTCGCCTATCAGTTGCAGGATCGGGGCATGGCGCTGAACGGCGTGGTGCTGCTCTCGTCGATCCTCAACTACGGCATCGAGCAGCAGGGTTATGACCAGAGCTATATCAGCTATCTGCCAAGCTATGCCGCGACCGCATGGTATCATGATCGCCTCGCGAACAAGCCCGCCGATCTCCCGGCCTTTCTGAAGGAGGTACGCGCCTTCGCCGCCGGTCCCTATGCGCAGGCGCTCAGCAAGGGACAGGATCTGTCCGATGCGGAAGAGGATGCGATCGCCACCCGGATGGCCGCCTATACCGGCCTGTCCGCGACCTTCATCAAGCGCGCCAAGCTGCGCGTCGATCTCGGCCGTTTCCAGAAGGAACTGCTGCGCGACCAGGCGCTGACGGTGGGACGGTTCGACAGCCGCTATACGGGGGTCGATGCGGACTCCGCCGGCGAGAATCCCGATTTCGACGCCTCGGACACCGCGATTTCCGGCGCGTTCATCACGACGTTCAGCGACTATGTGCAGCGCGACCTGAAGTACAAGCCGGGGCTGGATTATCGCATCGGCACCTATGGCCTCAAGGACTTCGACTGGAACTGGAAGCATAAGGCGCCGGGATCGGGATATCCGATGAACAACCCCGATGTCGCCGTCGATCTGGCCGCCGCGATCCGCACCAACCCCTATCTCAAGGTCCTGTCCTTGAACGGATGGTACGACATGGCGACGCCGTTCTTCGCCACCGAATACGACATTTCGCACATGCTCCTGGACAAGAAATTGCGCGGCAATGTCAGCTTCAAATACTATCCCTCGGGGCACATGATCTATCTCAACCCGGATGCGCTGCACCAGCTCCATACCGATCTGGCGAACTTCTATGACGAGACGCTGGCCGCGTCCGTGCAGAACCGTCCGGCGGGGCGGGAACGCTGACAATGCCGGGCCCCGCCCCGCGGGTGTGACTGGCGGCTCGAGCTCGCCTTCTCCCGCCCTTCGCCGAACCAGCGCGGGCGGGAGACGTGGCGGTGACGTTCGACGACCTGCCGGTGGCCGAACTGCGGCACGATCGCCGAGTTCATCGCCTTTCCCGCTTCACCATCCTTGCGGGAATGCGGCGGCTGTCTTGATCGGCATCTTCCCAACGTCGCCGCCAGCCCGGACCGCTGGCACCGCCTCAGCGGAGCCAGCGGCGGACCAAAGCGCCGTGCCGCGCGCCTCTGGCTATGATCAACGCGTCCTGATCCTAGAAACGGTAGCGGATCACGCCACCATAGGTCCGTGCCATGAAGATGACGTCGCGCGGCTGATCGGGATAGCCGTAGAAGCTGCGCCGTGCGCTCGCCAGGACGTTCTGGACCTGAAGCGAGAACCCGAGGTTCTTCAGCGGCCCGTTGGGAATCGTATAGTTGATCGCCGCGTCCATCCATTCTCGTGGAATAATGTAGCTCGAATTTTCTATCGGCGAAAATTGCTGATCGAGTTGCGTGCCATTATAATTGAAGCTTACCCGCGCGTTCAGCAAGCCTCGTTCGAATAGCCCGGCAACGTTGTAGACATATTTGGCGACACCGAAGATTGGCGCCTTCACCGGCGGGGACGATTTTGCGCCGGGCAGGCTGTTATAGGTCTGTTCGGATTCGGTATAAGTGAAATTGGCACTCGCGCCGAAATTCTTCAAAATGCCCGGCAGGAAAGTGAAGAAGGTCTGAGCCTGCGCCTCGACGCCTCGACGATATCCCGAGCCAGCATTATACGGACGGCTGACGGTATAAAGGCGCCCGTCCTGCCCATTCTCCAGCAATTCCTCGGTCTGGAAGTTCGTGATGCTGCCGTTCAATTTCCAGTAATAGGGATTGATCGTGATGAGGCCGACCCGCCCGAAATAATATTCGAAGATCGCGTCATAGCGCGTCGTCCGCTCCGGTCGCAGATTGGGGTTGCCTGCGGACCCGAAACCATTGACGTCGCTGAAGGATACAAAGGGGGTCACAAGGCTCACGTCCGGACGGCGAACGCCGACATTATAAGACAACCGGGTCTGAAACTTGTCGGAAAACTTGATGATCGCCGTAACCGTCGGCTCGACCGAAACATAATTGCCCCGACCGGATAGAGGCTCGACAAGCAAGGTATCCGTTGTGACGCCGTTCACCACGCGACGCACGGTCCGCGAACTGTAGGACAAGGCAGAACTGGTCCAGTTGGTGATGCGCGCGCCGACCAAACCGCTGATCGGGAAGATCAGCTTGGTGTTGTAATATGCGGTCGCATAGGCCGCGACGCTACGTTCGGTGGCCCGGAAGAACTGCGAACGGTCTTCCGGAAGCTCATCCGTCGCGAAGGCCGGGAAAAATGGCGTGAGGAACTGCCGCAGAGCGGCATAGTCGTTGCGCGCTGCGGAACGATCATAGCTGAGCCACCGCGCATTGTTGACGACGCCGGTTCCTCCAAACCCCTCGGCGATCGGCACCAGTTTACCCCAGCCCGCAGGCAGATCCGATAGCGGAATCTGCAGGGCCGTGGCGTTCCGGCTCCCATAGTCGCGCGACCGCTGCGTCTGCGTGAATCGCATGCCCACCTGGAAGCGATCAATGAAATTGCCAAATGTCCGCAACGTCAGGTCGGCACGGGTAAAGATGCTGCTATTCTGCCCCCTCAGCCGGTCTTCGAATACGCCGAAGAAGCGATATTGATTGGGGTCCAGCAAGTCGAGATTGCGGAACTGAAGGTTCATCATCGGAAAGCGGAACTTGTCCGATGCGAATTCGACGTCATAGACGGGCCGATTGACGAAACGATTGCGCGTTTCCAGCTGCGATCGGTCAAAGTGGCTGCCGGTGACGGCAATCTCGGTGGTCGCGTCGAACCGATCCTCGCTATGCCGTCCGGACAGCTTGAGCAGGTAATTGTCGCTGTTCTCCTGGTTCAGGTAGGAGATCGGCCCCACCTGATTGACGGGCGACACGGTGACCGACGCGATGCGATTGGTACCCGGAACCAACGTGATATTACTGAGCGCGGGCAAGGCGTTGGTGGACGTCGCCTGGATCGTGATCGGCATGTACAGCTGGTTGGTATGCCGATCGAATTTGGGCGTCGCATAATTGCCTTCGAGCACGATGCTGGTCTTGTCATTGGTCCACTGGACCGAAGCGCTATAGCTGGGCGTCGCGCGTGCGCCGGTCGTGTACTGGAAGAAGACCTGATTGGGCGCATAGGTCGGCAGCGGCAGGATTTGCGGGCCGACGACCTGGCGCGTCTGAACCTGTCCAAGCGGATCATTACGTGCCTGGGATTCCAGGAACGGGTTCTTGTTCCAGGTGAAACCTAATTGCGCACCCAGATCGCCAATCCCGGTTTCGAAGCGATAGTTCACGATGCCGGTATAGGTCTGGTTATACTGACGCGCCTGGTTGTTGTAGCGCGCCGCAACGTTGCCGCTGAAAGTGAAGCCGTAGTTGAAGTCGGTCGGCTGGCGGAACTGGATGTTGATCGTGCCCGCGCCTGCGCCGTCCACCTGATCGGGCGTTCGCGTCTTGTATACCTCAACCGACTTGACGAGGTCGGAAGGCAGATCGGCGATCGAGGCGACGCGTGCCGCACCGCTTTCGATCGGGGTGCCGCCGATCGTAGTTTGCACGCCGCCCAGACCGCGCAGCTGAATATTGTCGACCTCGCCTTCGCGCCGGAAAACATTGATGCCCGGGATAGAGGCGATCACGTCGCCGACGGTGTTGTTCGGCAGCTTGCCGATGTCGTCGGCCTCGACGATGTCGACGATCGTATCGGCCTTTTTCTTCTTGTCGCGCGCCTGAGCCAAGCTGCTGCGAACACCGGTGACGACGACGTCCTTGTCCTTTTCGTCCCGCAGCGCGTCATTGTCCGACTGCGGGGGCGAGGGCTTGTCGTTGCCAGCCTTGTCGCTGGCCTTTTTTGATCCGCCCTGTTCGACATCTTCCGGCGGCAGGCCCGGAACCATCGCGAGCGTGGTGAGCGCAGTCAGGCGCGGCGGCATTGTCACAAACTGCGGCAAATCCTGCGCGAAAGCCGGTCCGGCGGCCGCGCACCCGGCGACGATCAATGCCATTGTCGACGCTCGAACGAGCAAAGCTGTGTGGCTCATATCCCTGTTCCCCCATTGACCTTCATGTCCGGCCTGCGGCGACACTTTGGTCGCGCGGACGACGGCGCCCCCCGGTTGCATCAGCCGCTGTTGGCGCTGCTCTGCTTCAACACGCCATTCAGCCCCGCCGGGAAGAAGCCTCCAGAGGTCGTCGTTGCCTGAGTCATGTAGAAGGTGTTGATCGTCAGGTTGGGCAGGCGACCATAGATTTCGCCATCACCGTCCGCCGGATTGATATCCGCCGTGGCCAAGCCCGATCCGGTGGTACCGGCGGCGACCCCGCGATCGTCGTCGACCGGGGCGAAGGTGTCGCGAATGTCGCTCAACCGGATCGTCGACTGGCGCAACTGGCTGCCCGAAACGCCCCCCCGCGCGAACAATTGCGAGCGGATGAGCCCGGCATGGGCCGCACTGGTTCCCAACAGGCCCGCCGCGACATCGATATTGCTGGCACTGACCATCAGGGTGGCCACACCGCGCCATCCCGCCATGACCGCGTCCTCGATCAGAAAGGCGCCCAGCAAAAATTGCTCTTGGTTGGCATAGACGTCGCCGATCACCGCCGTGGTTGCCGTCGAATTGACAGTGGAAGTCGGTGCCGAGGCCAGCGCATTGTACCGCCCGAATACGCCGTCCGTGCCGGTGGCCAGATTGATGGCGGGGCGGGCGGGTGCCGAAGAACCGAGCACGACGCGCAGACGAACGACCTGGTCGATCTTTTCCGCCGCAATCTCGCGCAAGATGTCAGCCAGAATGGGGTCCCCAATTGTCACCGCACGGGGGCCCGTCACGTCGCCTGCAATCCCGGAACCGCTCGTCAGACTTGCGGGCAGCGGTGCCCCCAAAATCGCTCGGCTATAAAACTCAGCCTGGAGATAATGGAGTTGGAGCATCAGGACGAGCATGTCCGTGTCGGTCACGGGCAGGATCGTCGGGGTTGATGTGGCCGTCGGTGTCGGCGTCGGGTTCGTTTTGGCGAGCGGAGACTGATCGCCCTCACCGCAGCCTGCCAAAATCATGACCTGCCCGAGCGCGGCACCGACCGCTGCACGGCGCAGGAAGCGCCGGCGATCGCTGTTCGGCGCTTGCCCCCCAGGCGCATCGACAAAGGACGACGCGCGGGCGGCGTCTGTAATGACGGAGTTTCTCATATGGGTATCCTCCAAGACGAAGGCAGCGGGTCAGGCGCTGGCGCTGGTACGGATCGTGCCGTTGACCCCCTCGGGAAAGAAACCACCGGACGCGGTCGCGGCGCTGCTGAGATAGAATTGATTGAGCATCTGCCCCGCCGAGCGGCCGCTTACCGCGCCGTCAGATTGCGCGGGCGCGATATTGGCCACCGTGATGGGCGAAGCCGACACAGCAGTCGTTCGGGTGCGCGGCGACACACCCTGGAAGACGCCCCCGCCATTCAGGCTGTTCTGGTACGCAGCGATCTTGTCGGCATTGTCACGCAACCGCTGATTGGTTGCGCCACGGGCGTAAAGGTAGCTGCGGATCGTGGCGAGGTGGATCGCTTCGGCCCCCAGCAGGCCGGTGAAATTCTGCACCACCACGCGGTTGCTGATCGTCGACGCCAGACCGCGATAGGTCGCGACGCTGACATTCTTCAGAAAGAACATCGCATACAGGAAGTTTTCTTCCGATGCATAAGGATTGAAGGTCGCCCCCGCGCCCACAACCCCCGCCTGCTGCATCAACACCGAAAACGGAGCGGTTGAGGAAACGGAGATATCGATCAGCGGCTGGCGGACCGATAGCGCTCCGATGACGTTGCGGATCGGCAGCAGATGATTGCGATTGTCGTTCGCCATCTCCTGAACCATCGAGCGCAAGACGGTGTCGGAGAAGGAAACCGCCGCTCCGCCACGTACCGCGACACCGGCGATCCCGTTCCCGGTCAGACGATCAGCCGGCACGGCTGCCGCCACCGCCGCGCTCTCGAACTGAGCCAGCAGATATTCCATGTTCAGGACGAGATTGAGCGCGTCGATATCGCCAGCGGTTTGCGCCTTGGCGGGTGTCGCCGTCATTACCGCACCAGCGAGGATCGCCGATGCGAAAGCCGCACGTATCACTTCCCTGCGACCCGTATAGTCGCAGGGCTCCCTAAGGGATCCCATATTCCCTCCTCCCGTTGCTTGCGATCTTTGTATACGAAACCGGCGTCTCTGGCAATGTTGTATTACAAAAATGGGAGAAAGAATGTGTCATCCTGTCGTTGCAGCGCGACGGAGTTTCGCTGCAAAACTTATGATCCTATATTTTCAGGATTTATTGGATCGAGCTGATTATGGGATTATGGTCTTTCCAAAACGACGCGACGCCCAATCTGGCCAATGTGAGATGGCCTCCTGTCGGCGGGCTAATATGGTTAAAATAGCCAAAGCCGTTTGACCAAAATTCAAAACCGGAGATTTTATTGTTTGAGAACAGCATGTTACTCGTCCATCAACGCGACACTTATCAGAGCAACCGATCGAAATCGGATGTCCAGCGAAGGGAATGCGCACGGCATCCCCAACCTTGTCATACAATTTCGAACTTCAGCGACTCAGCGTGCCAGCCAGCCGCCGTCGACTGCCAGAATATGGCCATGGACATAGTCGGCTGCCGAGGACGCCAGAAAAACGGCCGCCCCTCCCAATTCCTCGGGCTCCCCCCAACGATGGGCCGGAATACGGTCGAGGATCAATTGTTTGCGCACCGCATCGTCTCGCAGGGCTCTGGTGTTGTTCGTTGATATATAGCCCGGTGCAATCGCGTTGACGTTAATGCCGCTGGACGCCCATTCATTGGCCAGCAGCTTGGTCAGACCGCCGATACCGCTCTTTGCGGCGGTATAGCTCGCCACCCGGATGCCGCCTTGAAAGGTCAGCATAGAGGCGATGTTGATGATCTTACCCTGGCCCTTGGGAAGCATCGTACGGGCGGCGGCCTGGGACAGGAAGAACGCGGATTTCAAATTGGTATCCATCACCGCATCCCAGTCGGCTTCGGTGAAGTCCACCGCATCCGCCCGCCGGATGATCCCCGCATTGTTGACCAGAATGTCGAGCCCGCCCAGTCGTTCGACGGTTTCCGCCACGATACGACCCGCCGGAGCCGCGCTCGACAGGTCGGCAGCGATCAGTCCCACCTTTCGCCCCATCGCGCGGATACGCTCGGCAGTGTCTTCGGCAGGCGTTCGCCCGACCGCCGCGATATCTGCACCTGCCGCCGCCAAGGCAATGGCGATCGCCTGACCAATGCCCGTATTGGCGCCCGTGACGATCGCAACGCGACCCGTAAGGTCGAACATCCAATCCGTCACACCAGCTGGCAGATGTCACACACCTGCATATCGGCATAATCCATATTTTCCCCCGCCATTGCCCAGATGAACGTATAGTTGCTCGTCCCCGCTCCCATATGGACCGACCAGGGCGGCGAAATGACCGCCTGTTCATTCTCCATGACCAGATGGCGCAAATGATCGGGCTGGCCCATGAAATGGAACACTCGGTCATTGTCATCCATGTCAAAATAGAGATAGATTTCGCTACGACGCTCGTGAACGTGCGGCGGCATAGTGTTCCACACGCTGCCCGGCTTCAATTTGGTAAGGCCAAGGCAAAGGGAAGCCCTCTTGCACAAATGGGGAAGGATCAGCTGGTAGATGGTTCGAGCGTTCGAGCCCTCCAAGCTGCCCCGCTCCATCGGGTTGGCCTCGTCCAGTGTTACCTTGCAAAGAGGATAGGCTGCCTGAGCGGGTACGCTCAGCAGGTAGAAGCGCGCGCCCGCTCCCTCGAAAGTGACGACTTGCGATCCCATCGGCACGTAAAGAGCTTCATACCTGTCCAGCGTGATCGCCTCGCCGTCCACCGTGACGATGCCGCGCCCTTTGCCGATATTGACAACGCCCAGTTCGCGACTCGTCAGAAAGGCCTGACCCGCAGCACTGGGCGGTTCGCTATGCGACGGCAGCGTCAGAATTGCGTCGCCCGGCACTGCACCGCCGATCACGAAGCGCTCGCCGTGCGAATAGGTCAGGACAAGTTCACCCGGCCGGAACAGATTGGACACGAGGTATCGATCACGAAGATCACCATTGGATGCCCCGTCCATCATCTGTGGATGTGTGGCGTAATATGTCTTTTCGTACACGATGGAGTCCTCGATCAAGAAGGTTGCGCGGGCATGCTGAGCTTTGCCGGCTGCAATCTGGGGCTAAGCAGGTGTAGGGCCGTCAGGGCGGCCAGATAGGCCGTTCCCGCCACGGTAAAGATCAGCGCATAGCTTCCGGTGGCCTCGAGCACGTAACCCACGAATTTGGCGATCAGCATACCGCCGATCGCACCTGCCGTACCGCCGATGCCGACCACCGATGCGACCGCCTGGCGCGGGAAAAGGTCGGAGGGCAAGGTCAACAGATTGGCGGAGAAAGCCTGGTGCGCCGCAGCCGCCAGGCCGATAAGCGACACCGCAAGCCAAAGCCCGTCCACATACTGAACCGTGATGATCGGCAAGACCGCCAGCCCACAGATCGACATGGTTGTCTTGCGTGCCGCATTGGGGGACCATCCCGACCGAATCCAACGGGACGAAATCCAGCCGCCGATCACGCTGCCCGCATCCGAAATCACGTAGATGGCTACCAACGGTAGCCCGAAACCCTTCAGATCGAGACCATATCGCTTGCCAAGAAAGTCCGGCAACCAGAATAGAAACATCCACCAGACGGGATCGGTCATGAATTTCGGTACGGCATATGCCCAGGTTTCACGTACCAGAAACAGTCTAGACCAAGATATTCTTTCGGATACGAGCTGCGGATCGCTTCGGATCAGGGCGAGTTCGGATTCGTCTATTCGCGAATGCTCCTCGGGCCGCCTATAGATAAGGAGCCAGGCCCCTAACCAGATCACGCTGAAGGCACCTGTCACGACAAACGCGGCACGCCAACCATAGGATAGCGCGATAGCGGGAACGACAAGCGGCGTGACGATGGCACCCACATTGGCCCCCGCGTTGAACAGGCCGACGGCAAGGGCGCGCTCGCGCTGCGGAAACCAGTCGGCCACAGCCTTCAACCCCGATGGGAAATTTCCGGCTTCGCCCAGCCCGAGGGCGAACCGCACCACGACGAACTGTGTGACGGAATGCACCAGGCCATGCGCCATATGGGCAAGCGTCCATATGCCGAATGCGATGGCATAGCCAAATCGGGCCCCCGCTCGGTCGATCAATCGGCCCATCAGGAGAAAGCCGACCGCATAAGCGGCCTGGAACCAGAATACGATGTCGGCATATTGCCGCTCGCTCCAACCCAGATCGGCCTGGATGGCGGGCTTCAGAACGCCGATCATCTGACGATCAATGTAGTTGATGGCAGTGGCGGCAAATAGAAGGGCGCAGATTTTCCACCGATATCGCCCGGAGCGCCGTGCTGCCCCCGCAATAATATCGCCGTCCGTCACCCGATGCTCCTCAGCTTTTGGTGCAAAAAAGCGATATCCGCCCCGAAGGACAGATATCGCAGAGGGGAGACGTCAAATTTCGCCATCGAGAAGAAAGTGGGGGCAAAGCCATTCGGAGAAGCCACGCTCGCTGAACGCCATGAATAAGGCACCGCCTTTGGGAGACAGAAGCCCATCCCTGCGCTGGTTGATGCAGCGATCACCTTCGCCGCCGACGAGGCAACGCGGTTTTAACGCCATGGCAAATACCCCCCCCCGAGATTCAGTAATTGCACCCAACAATCTATCATACAAATCATACCGCCCGTCAAATGCAAGTCCAGCGACCACCTAATCGAGCAAGCCACACCACATTAAACTATTGTATCTACTTGATAACGTTGATTTATACGATTTTTTCTTGCACAATCCTTCGCAGCGCTGCATCCTGTTTGTCATATAAGGTTGCAGCAAAAGAGATAATTGCTCATGCTACGGGATGAGGCTGCGGTTTCGTTCCGGGCTTGTGCTGCGACACATTGTGGGAAGAACTGATGATACGCGGTCAGCATGCCCCATCTTGAAGCAGAATGTGGCGGATAGTCCGATGAGAGCGGGCACGACGCACAAGGTTCGCCTGATGAAGGGGCGGCCGAACCGAGGCCGGGGTCTGGCAATGCCAGCCCTTCTGCTGACCCTGGCGGCAACGGGGGTGGCATACGGGCAACAGGCGGGGCCGATCATGCCGATTGACAAGCCGCTACCCCCTCCCCCCGATCGACGGGCCGCCTCTGTCGCCGTGCTGGCCGATTATCGGCACGATGATCTGTTGTGGGAAAACGACCGTACCGCGCACCGCATATATGGCCATGCCCTGGAAGCGGTGGAACCGCCATCAGGGTCCGGGATCGATAGCTGGGGCAAGCAATATCCCTGGCCTTTTGCCGACCGGCAACTGCGCACCGGCGACCAGCATAGCTATCACGGCGAAGGCGTCGACTTCTACAATGTCGGCACCGGACGGGGGGCTGGCGGGCTCGGCGTGTGGCTGGACAATAAACTGTGGACGTCACGCAACTTCGTCCGCCACCATATTCTAAAGAGCGGCGACAATGTCGCCGACTTCGTGGTCGACTATGCGCCCTGGCCGGTCGGAGTTGAACGCCGGGTCTGGGAGACCCGCCGGTTCACCCTGCCACTCGGCACGCATTTCACTCGCATGGTATCCACCCTGTCCTCGAACCGGCCCGAGGCGTTGATCGTCGGCATCGGGATCGGCAAGAGGACCACAGGCGCGTCCGATGGCCACGTCCTGATCGATCGCCCCCACGGCGTCATGACCTGGTGGGGCCCCAGCGATCAGGTGCATGGCCGGATGGCCATCGCCTTGCGGGTCGATCCGGCGATGATCGTCGACCAGCGTAGCGACTTCGACAACCATCTGTTTCTCGTACGCGTCTCGCCCGGCCACCCCTTTGTTTATTATTCCGGCTCTGCCTGGGATCGCGGCGCGGGGGCCTTCTCGACGCATGACCAATGGCACCGTTATGCCGAAGGCGAACATCTCGATTTCACACCTCCCGCCCGTTGACGAAGAGGAAATCCATGCAGCGACGCGAGTTCATGAGTGCCGTCCTGGGCGGCGGCGCGGCGGCATCGCTGCCATCGGCCGGATTGTCGCAAAAAAAGGGGGCGACGCCCGCGCTCCTGCCGAGCGGCGTATCCGATCGCGCCTTCATGATAGGGCTGTTGGAAAAGATGGCGTCGCCGATCCTGTCGCGCATGTCGGCGGGGCGACTGCAAAGCGAATGGAAACCCGAACTCAGCCCGACCTGGGACAAGCGCGATCCCAAAGTATCCTATATGGAAGGCTTTGCGCGTCTGATCGATGGCATCGCGCCCTGGCTCGCACTGCCTGACGGCGAGGATGCCGAAAGTCGGTTGCGGCATAGTTTGCGCGAACAGGCGGTGCAAAGCTATGTCCATTCGGTCGACCCTGCCAGCCCGGACCGGCTGGGCTGGGAAGGCCATGGTCAAGCCTTGGTCGACAGCGCCTACTTCACCAGCGCGCTCCTACGAGCGCCGAAAAGTCTCTGGGACCCGCTGGACGCCAAGACCAAACAGCGCATCATCTCCGCCATCAAGGGGCTTCGCCGTATCTCGCCGCCCTATCAGAATTGGCTGCTCTTTGCCGCGATGAACGAAATCTTCCTTTTGTCGATCGGGGAGGACTGGGACCCCATGCGCGTCGACATGACGGTCAAGCTGTTTGCAGGCGATTGGTATGCAGGCGACGGCTGGTATAAGGACGGCGACAGTTTCCATTATGACTATTACAACAGCTATGTGATCCATCCGATGATGGTCCAAGTGCTGGAAACTCTGGCGACGCACAAGACTTCGTTCAACAGCTTGCGACCCCAAGTCGAATTCGACCGCGCCCTGAAGCGCATGAAGCGGTTCGGGGAGCATCTCGAACGCATGATCGGACCGGACGGTGCCTATGCCGCGATCGGCCGTTCGCTGACTTACCGCATCGCGGCGCATCAGGTTCTGGGCGTGCTGGCATGGCGCCATTGGTTGCCCGAAACGCTGCCCGCGCCGCAAGTGCGAGCGGCAACAGTGGCAGCGGCACGGCGCATCTTTGCCGCCCCCTCGAACTTCAATGCGCAGGGCTTCATGACTATCGGCTTCACCCGCGCCCAGCCGACATTGGGCGACTGGTATTCCAACGCCGGGAGCATGTATATCGCGTCCGAAGGATTGATTGCCCTGGGGTTGCCAGCAACCGATACCTATTGGGCGTCGCCCGCTATGCCGTGGACCATGCGACGCGCCTATTCCGGGGAGGATTTCCGCAAGGACTATCCGGTTGGTTATTGAGAGCGGCCATCGCCCCACATGACTGGACCAATGGGACGCAACGGCATATTGATATGACAAACACGGCTTAGCAGGAATCTTCGATGGCCAAGGCCGCTTCTATGGCAGACGAGCTATTTGCAAAGCTGGAAGCCAGCATTCTCTCCGGTGCTTTGCAGCCCGGCGAGCAGATGCCCACGCAAAAGGCGATTGCGGAATCCGAGGAGGTCAGCCGAACGGTCGTCCGCGAAGCCGTTGCGCGACTGGAAGCCCAGGGACTGGTCGTGGCCCGGCAAGGGTCTGGCGTCTATGTTGCCGAGGACGCCCGCTACCGCGCATTCCAGGTGACCCGTAACGAACTATCGGAATTGGCCGATGTCATCCGGCTTTTGGAAACCCGGTTGGCAATCGAGACCGAAATGGCCGCTTTCGCGGCGGCGCGTCGGTCGACCGAAGATATCGCCGCTATGCGGATCGCCTTGCGTCACATGGCACAGGTTAGCGACGATCCGATCGCCGCAGCCGCCGCCGATGTCCAGTTCCACCTCGCCATCGCGCGTGCGACCCGCAACGACTATTTCGTCCGCCTTATCGACTTTCTCGGCCTCCGGCTCGTTCCGCCCCGCAACCTTTATCTGCGCGATCAGCCGGACGACGCGCATCAGGCCTATGTTGCAAAGGTGCGCGCCGAGCATGAAGCCATATTGGATGCCATAACGCGGATGGACGTACCGCGCGCACGGCAAGCGGCATGGGACCATATGCAGGAAAGCCTCAACCGCCATTCGGAACTCAGCGATGTGGAACTGGAAGCGCAGCCGCCTGCCAACACACCCTGAGGTGGGCCCGCCCAAAGTTATCCTATGAATTTTGCCATGTTGTGTGGGATCCGTGCGTAATTCGGATCAAGGATGCAATCGCCCGCGACATCCAACTGGCCTGCCATGACCAAGCGGCCATCGCGCAAAGACGATCAGGGAGGGACAATCATTGAGCCGTTTCCGCTTCTACCCCTTGGCCGCGCTGACTTGCGCCATGGCCGCCCCACTGGCGGCGGCTTCGGCGGACACGATCGATCCGGTTGTGGTTCGCGATACGGCGGTACACCTTGCGGACTGGCAACTCGCCCGGCTGGACCCCCGCCACATCGAAAAGGCAACCGGCGAAACCCGCAATCCCCGTGCTTGGGAACAGGCCGTTTTCTGGGTCGGCATGACGGCGCTCGCTGATATGCCCGGTGCCCCGCTGCGTATGAAGCAGGCCATTTTTGAGATGGGCGAGCGCAATCAGTGGACTCCCGGCCACCGCCCGTATTTCGCCGATGATCATACGATCGCTCAGGCCTATCTATGGGCGGCCCGACACGGCGCGGGTGCTGCGGCACGCGCGCCGACCCGCATCGTTTTTGATCGCGTCATAGACAAGCCGGCGGTCACCACCCTGGCCTTTGCCGTTCCAAAAAACGGTGGCTATGGCGCGACCGAATGCCTTGATCGCTGGTGCTGGTGCGATGCCCTGTTCATGGCCCCACCCGCTTTCGTGGAAATGACGAACCAGACGGGCAATATCAAATATCGCGCCTTTGCCATGAAGGAATTCTGGGCAACGACCGACTTTCTGTTCGATCCGGTCGAGCATCTTTACTACCGCGACAGTCGCTTCTTCGAACGACGCGACGACCGGGATCGCAAGCAGTTCTGGGCACGAGGGAATGGCTGGGTCTTTGGCGGCATGGCGCGGATCATTCCACACCTTCCAGTCGGGAGCCCAGACCGCAAGCATATGGAAGCGCTGTTCCGTGAAATGGCGGCCAAGCTTCTGACGTTACAAAGGGCCGACGGCTATTGGAGCCCGTCGCTGCTCGCGCCGGAAAACGCGCCGCCCGAGACGAGCGGGACCGGCTTCTTCACCTATGGTTTTGCCTGGGGCATCCGGTCTGGACTGCTGGACCGAACAACCTATCGCCCGGCGGCCATTCGCGGCTGGAACGCGCTCACCCGGGCGATCCAGCCCGACGGACGGCTGGGTTGGGTGCAGCAGGTCAGCGACCGTCCAGACAAGGTGTTACCATCCGATACGCAATATTACGGAGTCGGCGCTTTCCTGCTTGCCGCATCCGCAATTGCGGATCTGGATCGCCCCAGGACTGGGCGAGTTCAGCCCAACAATCGCCCTCATCACTAGGTGATTGGTCCCACGGTTTGATGATGCATCCGTTCGTTGAAACAGAGAAAGGTCGTATGTGAAAGGTGCGTCATGGGTAACGCCACGGCCACGCACGCCGTCCGGACAGCAATATAGCGGGCCAAGCTTCGTTAGCGACGGTCAGCTTTTGAACTTGGGATCAATCCCAAGACGGTTGCGAAGGGGCGCAAGCGGGTAACTGTCGAGGATCTGAAGACTGGGCCGAAGTCCCCTCATTCTGCGATCCGTACCCTACCGCACCCACACCATCCTGACGGACAATGGCATCCAGTTCGCCACGCAGCCTCGTAACCGAAACACCACCTGGCCCCGCCAGATGCGTTTCGACCGGGATTTGCGAAGCACCGACATCGAGCACCGGCCGCCGAACCGAACCCTCCCTGGACCAGCGCGCAAGTCGAGCGGATGAACCGCACCATCAAGAACGGCGACCGTCAAACGCTTCCGTTGTGACAGTCATAACCATCTGCGGACGCACCTCGCCGACTTCATGGCTGCCTATAATTTCTCCCGCCGGCTCAAGACGCAGAGCGCGCTCATACCCTACGAATACATCGCCAGGATCCGGATCTCAGAGCCGGATCGGTTCATCGCCGACCCGATCCACCAGATGCCGGAGTGAACACCAGACGGTATCGACCGCCGGAAATAACAGGAGCCATCATCACGCTTGAGCAGGTACGGGCTCGTTCTTGCCTTACTACGATTGTAGCAGGCACTCGTCACACGCAGCGATTTCGGCAAATACCAAGCTTCTTTAAAAGCTTGGGAAAGTGGTGCCCCTGGCCGGACTCGAACCAGCATGCCTTGCGGCGTTCGATTTTGAGTCGAATGCGTCTACCAATTTCGCCACAGGGGCAGCGAAGGGGTGCTGCTAGACGAGGGTGATGCGTCGCGCAAGCGGGGATTGTCGGCAATCTTGCACTCATGCCGCAGGCCGATCAATTCACTGGGGGACGCTGACGATAGCTGAGCGCTTCGGCGACATGGATGCGCCCCACTTGTTCCACCCCCGCCAGGTCGGCGATCGTCCGGGCGACGCGCAGGACGCGGGTGTAGCCGCGCGCGGTCAGGCGCATCCGCTCCGCCGCCTCGACCAACAGGGCGCGGCCCGACTCGTCCGGCGTGGCCCAGCGTTCGAGCCAAGCGCCATCGGCCTCGGCATTGGTGCGGATCGTGACCGGGGCGTCGCGATAGCGCTGGGTCTGGCGCGCGCGGGCGGCGGCGACCCTTTGGGCGACGATCGCGGACGATTCGGCGGCGGCGGGGGCGAACAGGTCGATGGCGCGGACCGGCTGGACCTCGACGGACAGGTCGATGCGGTCGAGCAGCGGCCCGGAGATCTTGGCCTGGTAATCCGCCGCACAGCGCGGCGCCCTGGCACAAGCAAGCGCCGCGTCGCCCAAATGGCCGCAGCGACACGGGTTCATCGCCGCGACCAGCTGCACCCGCGCCGGAAAGGTCACATGGGCGTTGGCGCGCGCGATGCTGACCGTGCCGGTTTCCAGCGGCTGACGCAGCGAATCGAGCACGGCGCGCTGGAATTCGGGCAGTTCGTCGAGGAACAGAACGCCCAGATGCGCCAGGCTCACCTCGCCCGGCCTCGCCTTCAGCCCGCCGCCGGTCAGCGCCGCCATCGAGGCCGAGTGATGCGGCGCGCGGAACGGACGCGTACGGGTCAGTCTCCCTCCGGCCAGCGTCCCGGCGACCGACTGGACCATGGAAACCTCCAGCGCCTCGGCCGCATCGAGCGGGGGCAGGATGCCGGGCAAGCACGCCGCCATCAGCGTCTTGCCCGACCCCGGCGGGCCGCTCATCAGCAGGTTGTGGCCACCCGCCGCCGCGATCTCCAGCGCGCGGCGGGCATTTTCCTGGCCTTTCACCTGCGACAGGTCGGGGCCGGGCACACCGTCCTCGACCACCCCGCCCTGCGGCATGGGCAGCAGCGAATGCCCCTTGAGATGGTTGATCAGCGACAGCAGGTCGGGCGCGGCGATCACCGCCCCGCCCCCGGCCCAGCTCGCCTCGGCGCCTTGCGCGGCGGGACAGATCAGCCCCTTGTCGAGCGCCCCCGCATGGAGCGCGGCCAGCAACACTCCCGGCGACGGCCCGATCCGCCCGTCCAGCGCCAGCTCGCCGACCACGACATGATCGGCCAGCAGTTCGGCATCGATCACCCCCATCGCCGCCAGCAGGGCGAGCGCGATCGGCAGGTCGAAATGCGATCCTTCCTTGGGCAGGTCGGCGGGCGACAGGTTCACCGCGATCCGCTTGGGCGGCAGGGCCAGGCCCATCGCGGCGATGGCGGCGCGCACCCGCTCCCGGCTTTCGCCCACCGCCTTGTCGGCCAGGCCCACCAGGTTGAAGGCGGGCAACCCGGCGATCAGCTGGACCTGGACCTCGACCGCACGCGCCTCCAGCCCCAGATAGGCCACCGTGGACACGATCGTCGCCATGCAAATCCCCCTGTACGGACGCTCCCCTGCCCGCTTATGCTTCCTGCAAAGGATGCCGCCCGACCGCAAGGGGCGACGGGTGCACGGGGATCGCGTGCGGCGGATTGACTTGAAACCCCGCTTTGCGTAAGCGGCTTGCCACCAAGGCCGTCCTCGTGGCGGCCGTTTTTATTCAGACGTATCCAAGGAATGAACGATGAAGCGGACCTTTCAGCCCAGCAACCTGGTGCGCGCTCGCCGTCACGGCTTCCGTGCGCGGATGGCGACCCCCGGTGGCCGTGCGGTGATCCGGGCGCGTCGCGCGCGCGGCCGCAAGAAGCTGTCGGCGTAATCACGACGCTGACCCGCCGCCGCGATTTCCTCGCGGCCAATGGCGGGCGACGCGTGGCGATGCCCGGCTTCGTGCTGCAGGTTCGCCCGCGTGACGATGGTGAAGCCACGATTCGCGTCGGCTTCACCGTCACCAAGAAGATCGGCAACGCGGTCGTTCGCAACCGGATGAAACGCCGGTTGCGGGCGCTCGCGCGCGATCTTTTGCCGGTAAAGGGCATTGCGGGAGCCGATCATGTCCTGATCGGACGGCAAGGCGGGATCGAGCGCGATTATGCCGCCCTCACCGCCGAGCTGGCAAAGGCGCTGACCCGCGCCGCCTCGCCCGACACCGGCGGCGACCAGAAACCGCGCGAACCGCGCGTGCATCATGGTCGCGGCAAGGGGCGCAGCCCCCGCGGCGGCGCGCATCGCCAGCCCGCGACACCGTCTCAGGAGCCCGCGTGACCCTGTTCGCGCGGGCCTTGATTCTGATCGCGCGGGGCTGGCAACTCGGCCCGTCGCTCATTTTACCGCCCACTTGCCGCTATCAACCATCCTGTTCGGCCTATGCAATACAGGCCATTGGCCGCTATGGCGCGGTCAAAGGGGGCTGGTTGGCGCTCAAGCGCATTGCGCGGTGCCATCCCTGGGGCGGGCACGGACCCGACCCGGTCCCCTGACGTAACTGGCGTCACAACTGGGGTTTCCACGTGAACCAAGACCGCAAGAATTTCGTCGTGTTCGCGGTGATCGCGGCGCTGATCCTGTTCGGATGGCCGCTCATCCAGAACAAGTTCTTCCCGAGCAACCCGCCCGCGACGAAGATCGTCGACGGCAAGCAGGTGCCGGTGGCCAACTCGACGGCCAATCCGACGGCGACGACGCCCTCGGCGATTCGCGACCGCCGCGTCGTGCTGGCCGAAACCCCGCGCGTGGCGATCGAGACGCCGCGCCTGAAGGGTTCGATCAACCTGAAGGGCGCGCGGATCGATGACCTCGTCCTGCTCGACTATAAGGAAACGGTCGCCAAGGATTCGCCGCCGATCCGCCTGTTGTCGCCGGCCGGCGCGCAGGGTGCCTATTTCGCCGGTTTCGGCTGGCGCACCGACGGGCTGAACCCGCCCGCCGCCGATGCCGTCTGGACCGCCAGCGCGCCCGTGCTGCGGCCCGGCCAGCCGGTCACGCTGACCGCCGCGAACGCGACCGGCCAGCGTTTCCAGATCACCCTGTCGGTCGACAAGGATTATATGTTCACCGTCCAGCAGACGGTGGCGAACGGCGGCAACGCGGCCGTTCCGGTCGCGGCATACGGCTATGTCAATCGCGGCATCTCGGCCGACCCGGACGGCTATTCGATCCATGTCGGCCCGATGTCCGTCAATGACGGTTCAGCTCATTATGCGCCAAACTGGAAGGACCTGGACAAGGCGCCGACCCACTTCACCACGACCGGCGGCTGGCTGGGCTTCACCGACAAATATTGGCTGACCGCGCTGATCCCCGATCAGTCCAAGTCGTTCGACGGCCAGTTCCGCGCAGGCGGCAACCAGACCTATCAGGCGGATGATACGTTCCAGCCGCAGATGCTGGCGCCGGGCAAGCAGATCACGCAGACGACCCGCTTCTTCGCAGGTGCCAAGGAGGTCGCGCTGCTCGATCGTTACACCGACAAGGAAGGTGTGACGATGCTCGATTACGCGCTCGACTGGGGCTATCTGCGCTATATCGAAAAGCCGATCTTCTATTATCTCGACTGGCTGTTCAAACTCGTCGGCAATTTCGGCGTCGCGATCATCCTGCTGACCGTCACCATCCGCGCGCTGATGTTCCCGATCGCGCAGCGCCAGTTCGCCTCGATGGCGGCGATGCGCGCGGTACAGCCCAAGATGAAGGCGCTGCAGGAGCGGTTCAAGGACGACAAGGTCCGGATGCAGCAGGAGGTCATGGCCCTCTACAAGCAGGAGAAGGTCAATCCTCTGGCGGGCTGCCTGCCCACGCTGATCCAGATCCCGATCTTCTATGCGCTCTACAAGGTGCTGATGCTGACGATCGAGATGCGGCACCAGCCGTTCGTCGCCTGGATCAAGGACCTGTCCGCGCCCGATCCGCTGACCCCGGTCAACCTGTTCGGCCTGCTGCCCTTCGTGCCCCCGCACTTCATCGCGATCGGCGTGGTGCCGATCCTGCTGGGCATTTCGATGTACTTCCAGTTCAAGATGAACCCGCAGCCGATGGACGACGCGCAGAAGCAGGTCTTCGCGATCCTGCCCTGGGTGCTGATGTTCGTGATGGCGCCGTTCGCGGTCGGCCTTCAGGTCTACTGGATCACGACCAACTGCATCTCGATCCTGCAGCAGCGCCTGCTCTATGCCCGCCATCCGGGCCTGAAGCAGCCGGTCGCCAAGTGAGCGAGCTTCCCACCCCCCTCCCCTCCGAAGAACCGACCGGTTTTTCGGAGGAACTGGTCGAGTCGGCGCGCAAGCTGTTCGCCGGTCCCGTTACCTTCCTGAAGTCCGCGCCCGCGCTGAAATTCCTGCCCGATCCGATCGTGCCGGAAGTCGCGGTGGCGGGCCGGTCCAATGTCGGCAAGTCGTCGCTGCTCAACGCGATGACCAACCGCAACGGCCTGGCCCGCACCTCGAACACGCCAGGCCGGACGCAGGAGCTGAACTTCTTCGACGTCGGCACGCCGCCAACGCTGCGGCTGGTCGACATGCCGGGCTATGGCTTTGCCAAGGCGCCCAAGGACATGGTCAAGCAGTGGCGGTTCCTGGTGAACGACTTCCTGCGCGGTCGGCAGGCGCTGAAGCGCGCATTGGTGCTGATCGACTCGCGTCACGGCATCAAAGAGGTCGATCGCGAGATACTGGAGATGCTCGACCGTGCGGCGGTCAGCTATCGCATCGTCCTGACCAAGGCGGACAAGGTGAAGGCGAGCGAACTGGCCGCCGTCGTCGAGCGGACCGAGGCGGAGGCTCGCAAGCGGGCCGCGGCGCATCCCGAGATTCTCGCTACCTCCAGCGAGGGCGGGCTGGGCATTCCCGAACTGCGCGCGGCCGTACTCGAAGCGATCGGCTGAACCGGCCGTGGGAGCCCGGCCGCGCGGCGGCGGGCTCCCGTCTCGTCCCATGACATTCCGGCCACATGTCGGAACCTAGGTCGGATCGGCATTCAGCATTGCTTCTTCCTCCCCTCTCCCCTGGACAGGGGAGAGGGTTAGCGAAGCTTGCCAGCCTGCTGGCTAGCGCAGCTTGGGTGAGGGGTTGAGCGAGCCCAAAGGCTCGCGCGCTCGCTTCGCGAGCGCCCACCCCTCACCCAGCTCCGACTAGGCCTTTGCTTTCGCAAAGACCAAGTCTGCGCAACCCTCTCCCCTCTGCGAGGGGCGAGGGAAGAAAAGGCATCGTGAATGTCGATCGGGCCGAGACGAACTAACTGATGTTGTTGCAAAAATGCAGCGACGCCTGACAAATGTCAGCAAATATGACGCTTTTATTGACCTCCTGTCATACGCAGGAATAGCCCCATGAAAACAAGACCATAACATGGGGAAAGCGTATCATGTCCCGGAATATCCGCTCGCGCGCCTTGCGCGACGTCAGCGCCGTCGCGCTGCTCACCCTGCTTGCGGCCCCCGCCGCCGCGCAGACCCTGCCCCCCAGCGCGCCAGAAACCACCACCGCGCAGGATAGCCCGGCGGATCAGGACGCGGCGGGCAGCCAGGACGTGGTCGTCACCGGATCGCGCATCGCCCGTCCCGAGTTCGAAACCTTGCAGCCGACCCAGGTCGTGGGCGCGGCGCAGATCGAAAATCGCGGCTATACCAATGTCGGCCAGGTGCTGAGCGAAATCCCCGCCTTCGGCCCTCCGGGCAATAGCGGCGTCGGCGCCCAGTCGTCCTTCGGCCCCGCCCAGACCTTTGTCGACTTTTTCGGCCTGGGCACCCAGCGCACGCTGGTGCTGATCAACGGCCGCCGCTTCGTGTCGTCGAACACCGCCAGCATCTTCGGCCCCGTGTCGGCCGGTACGCAGGTCGATCTTAACAACATCCCGACCACGCTGGTCGATCGGGTCGAGACCGTCGCCATCGGCGGCGCGCCCATCTATGGTTCGGACGCCATCGCGGGCACCGTCAACATCATCCTGAAGCGCAATTACGAGGGGCTTCAGCTCGAGGGTCAGGCGGGCGTCTCGCAGCGGGGCGACGCCCCCGACCAGCGGCTGAGCGTGCTGGCCGGCAAGAATTTCGCCGACGGGCGCGGCAACATCACCATCTCGGGCGAATATAACCGCGTCACCGGCCTGACCTATGCCGATCGCGAAGTGACCGCCGAGGGCCGCTTCTTCGGTACGCCGACCGATACCAGCTCGCCGTTCCAGCGCATCCTCTATCCGTCGCAGCGTTACAGCGCATTCACCGTGGGCGGCGTGCCGTTCAGCGCGGACGACTATCTCGCCCGCCGGTCGGGCATCCGCAACGCGGCGGGCCAGCTGCTCCAGTTCGGCGCGGACGGGACGCTCGTTCCGCTCGACCTGGGCACGCCGATGCGCCAGGGTTACATCAGCAGCGGCGGCAACGGCTTCAACCTGCCGCTCCAGAACAATCTGCTGACCAATTCCGAACGCTATATCGCCAGCGCGCAGGCCAGCTATCAGATCAGCGACCGCATCCGCTTCTTCGGCGAGGCCTGGTACACGCACAGCAAGGGCGTGAACCTGATCGACCAGCCCAATTACAATACCGCGCTGTTCGACGCTGCGGGCACCGCCGACGGCAACATCATCGTCAGTCTGGACAATCCGTTCCTGTCCGCCGCCGACCGCGCGACAATCGCCGCCAACCTGCCTGCGGGACAGAACCAATTCTATCTGGGCCGCGCGCTCGCCGACCTGACCACGGGCCGCGCCGAGGCGAAGGTCGAGACCTATCGCTTCGTCGGCGGGTTCGACGGCACGGTGCCGCTGCTCGGCCGCGATTTCAAATGGGAAGCCTCGGGCGTTTATGGCCGTTCGCAGACCGACGGCCGCAATTACGAGCTGGTGCAGCAGAATTTCGCCAATGCGATCGACGCGGTGCGCGATGCGTCGGGCAACATCACCTGCCGCCCCGGCGTCGTGAACGCGACCATCCCGACCGCGAACCAGAGCTGCACGCCCCTCAACATCTTCGGCATCGGCCAGGCCAGCCAGGCGGCGCGCGACTATATCTTCGCGGTCGCCACGCCGCGTTCGGTCAACGAGCAGATCGTGCTCAACGCGAACATCAACGGCCCGGTCTTCCAGCTGTTCGGCAACGACGTCTCGCTGTCGCTGGGTTACGAACATCGTGAGGAAAAGACCCGCTTCGATCCCGGCACCTATTATTATGGCGAGCCGCAGGCGGACGGCAGCCGCGTCCAATATGGCCGGATCATCCCGATCGACCCGATCCGTGGCAAGTTCCACACCAACGAGGTGTTCGGCGAACTGGTCGTCCCCTTCGTGTCGAGCAAGAACGAGCTGAGCTGGCTCAAGACGCTCGAATTAGACGGGGCGGCGCGCTATGTCGACAACTCGCTGTCGGGCGGCGACCTGACCTGGACCGCCGGCGGCCGGGTTGGTTTCTTCCAGGGGCTGACCTTCCGCGGCAACTTCACCCGCTCGATCCGCTCGCCCGCGATCACGGAAGTGTTCAACCCGACCTCGCGCGCATTCGATTCGGGCAACGACCCGTGTGACGCCCGCTATGTCGGCAATGGTCCCAATCCCGCCGTCCGTCGCGCAAACTGCGTCGCCGCCGGGATCAATCCGGACAGCTTCACGTCGAACTTCAGCGACTTCACCGTGCCGGTCACGGTCGCGGGCAACCCGAATCTGCGCAACGAGAAGGCGGACAGCTGGACCGTCGGCGCCATCGCGCAGCCGCGCTTCATCCCCGGCCTGTCGATTGCGGTCGATTGGGTGAACATCAAGCTGAACGATGCCATCGCCTCGCTGGGCGGGACGGACATTCTGAACGCCTGCTATGATTCGTCGAGCTATCCCAACCAGTTCTGCGGCCTGCTTGATCGCGGCGCCGACGGGCAGATCACGACCATCCGCGAAGGCTATTACAATGCCGCCGTGCTGGAGACGGCCGGGCTGCAATCGACCATCGCCTATCGCCTGCCGCTCGACCGGGTCGGGTTGACCGACGCGGGAACGGTCGGCCTGTCGGTCAACTATTTCTACCGCGACAAGCTGCAGACCCAGGTCGGCACCGGCGACATCAACCATAATGCGGGCGAGATCGGCTATCCGCGCCATTCGGGCACCGCGAACCTCACCTATGAGGGCCGCAACTTCAACGTCCTGTTCCAGGGGCAATATACCGGCAAGGTCCGCTTCGACATGGACGAGGCCGCCAATGCCCGCGACGTGAAGGGCGCCAGCGACTGGATGGTGTTCAACACCACGGTCGGCATGAAGGTGAACGAGCAGTTCAACCTGCGCTTCATCGTCGACAATGTGTTCAACGCCCGGCCGCCTTACCCGCTGCCGGTCGGCACCACGGGCGTCCGCCCCTATTATTCGGGCATCATCGGGCGCTTCTTCCGCGTGGCGGCCACCGCCCGCTTCTGATCGGCCCCAGCCGAAACGAAAAGGCCCGTCCGGTTCCCTCCGGGCGGGCTTTTTTGTGTGGTTGCGGCGTCGCGTCGGGCCGGTTACGCCTTGGCCCATGAAGCTGATCATCGGTAACAAGGCCTATTCCTCCTGGTCGCTGCGCGGCTGGCTCGCCTGTCGGCAGTCGGGCATCGCGTTCGAGGAAGTGGTCGTGCCGCTCTATGACGAGGATTGGGACCGCCGCCGCGAGGGTGCCGAGTTCGCCCCCTCCTCGGGCAAGGTGCCGATCCTGTGGGACGGCGAGGCGGTCGTGTGGGACAGCCTGGCGATCATCGACTATCTGGCCGACAAGGTGGGCCGCGACCGCTTCTGGCCCCAGGACGATGCCGCGCGCGCCATGGCGCGGTCGATGGCGGCCGAGATGCATTCCAGCTTCGTCGCGCTGCGCCGCAAGCACAGCATGAACATCCGCCAGGTCTATCCGGCCCAAACGCCCGACGATGACGTCATCGTCGATCTGAAGCGCATCATGGAGCTATGGGCCCAGGCACGCGCGCGCTTCGGCGGCGGGGGCGACTTCCTGTTCGGGGCATTCGGCGCGGCCGACATCATGTTCGCGCCGGTCGTCACCCGGATCGTGACCTATCAGCTGCCCGTCGCGCGCTTCGCCGTGCCCTATATGGACGCGGTGCTGCGCCATCCCTTCATGCAGGACTGGATCGCCGCCGCGCAGGAAGAGGAATGGGTGATCGAGCGGTTCGAGCAGCCGGTAGCGTGACCGCCGCCCCTCCGCTCGCTGCTCGACGCGGCGCGAAGGGAGGGCGGAATCTAGGGCCGATCGCCATTCAGCAATGCCTTTCTTTCCCTCGCCCCTCGCAGAGGGGAGAGGGTTGCGCAGACTTGGCCTTTGCGAGAGCAAAGGCTTAGTCGGAGCTGGGTGAGGGGTGGGCGCTCGCTCCGCGAGCGCGCGAGCCTCTGGGCTCGCTCAACCCCTCACCCAAGCTGCGCTAGCCAGCACGCTGGCAAGCTTCGCTAACCCTCTCCCCTGTCCAGGGGAGAGGGAAAAGAAGCAATCGTAAATGTCGATCCGACCTAGCGCGCGGTCGGCCGCACCTCGTTCAGCGGCGCGCGCTGTTCGTCCGCCGGTTCGGCCACGCGCGTGCTGAAGGTGTAGAGCAGGATTCCCGCAATCCCCAGCGCGATCACCAGCCACATCAGCAATCGTCCACCCGCCTTGTGCCCCTTATGATCGGGATCGTTCATCGCATCGCTCCTGTTATCCGGGGGACAGAACGAAGCCGGGCGGCGCAGGGGTCCAAGCCGTCGCCCTTGAGCTTTACGTCAAACGGGGAATTGCCGAGCGGCCATGCGGTGCCTATGCCGCCGGGCATGACCGAAGTTCTCGACCTCGCCCGGGCGCTGATCCGCGCCGACAGCGTCACGCCCGCGATGGGAAGCGTGTTCGACGTGCTGGAGGCGGCGCTGACCCCGCTCGGCTTTGCGGTGGATCGCTTCGTGGCGGGCGAGGCCCCCGACGGTCCGGTCGAGAATCTGCTGGCGACGCGGGGCGGCAGCGGCACCCATCTGGCGTTTGCGGGCCATGTCGATGTCGTGCCCGCCGGCGATGGCTGGCAGGGCTCACCCTTTTCGGGGGACGTGCGCGACGGCCTGTTGTTCGGGCGCGGCGCGGTCGACATGAAGGGCGCGGTCGCCGCCTTCGTCGCGGCGGTCGCCGCCTGCCCCGCGACCATCCCTTTGTCGCTGATCATCACCGGCGACGAGGAAGGCCCCGCCATCTACGGCACCCGCGCGCTGATCGACCGGATGGCGGCGCGCGGCATCGCACCCGATCTGTGCCTGGTCGGCGAGCCGACCTCGACCCAGCGGCTGGGCGACATGATGAAGATCGGACGGCGCGGTTCGGTCAATATCTGGATCACCGTGCCCGGCCGCCAGGGCCATGTCGCCTATCCCCATCTTGCCGACAATCCGATCACCCCGCTGGTCGCGATGCTGGCGGAGATCGAGGGGATCACGCTCGACACCGGCAATGCCTGGTTCCAGCCGTCGAATATCGAAATCACCGACCTGCATGTCGGCAATCCGGCGACCAACGTCATTCCCGGCTCGGCCCAGGCGCGGCTGTCGATCCGGTTCAACGACGAACAGAGCGGCGACGCGCTGGTGGCGCGCATTACCGAGATCGCGCATGCCCATGCCCCATCGGCACAGGTCACGGGCCGCATCTCGGGCGAGGCCTTCCTGACCCAGCCCGGCGCCTTCTCTGCGATGATCGCCGAGGCCATCCGTGCCGAGACCGGGATCGAGCCGGAGCTGTCGACCACCGGCGGCACCTCCGACGCGCGCTTCCTGTCGAAGCTGTGCCCGACGGTCGAGTTCGGCCTGCTGAACGCCACGATGCACAAGGTCGACGAAGCGGTGGCGGTCGACGACCTGCGCGCGCTGACCCGCATCTATGCCGGTGTCATCGCTCGCGCGGGCGCCTGAACACGATATAGAGCGCGCCCAGCCCGCCATGGCGCGGATGGGCGCCCCGGATCGCCGCGATCGCATCGGCATGGCGCGACGCCCCCAACCAGTCACTGATCGCCGCACGGATCGCACCGCGCGCATGGGGCCGTTCGCTTTCGGGGCGCGGCGGCTTGCCGGTGACGAGCAACAGCACCCGGTCGCCCCGCGCGATCGCCCGGCCCAGCCCTTGGTCGAGCAGCGCATGCGCCGAGGCCAGCGTATGGCCATGCAGGTCGAGCGAGCTGTCGGGCATCACGCTGCCCCGCGACAGCCGCTTGTCCCAACCGCCGTCCAGAGTCTCGCCCGGCCCCTTTTTGGGCGCGGCGGGTGGCGGCGCGGGCTGGCGCAGCGGCGGCACCCGTCCCTTCACGCGGACCTTGGGCGCGCCGGGGGTTTCGTGGAACACCGCCTCCATGCTGGGCGGGGGCGGCGCGGGGCGTGCGGGGACGATGGCGGCGCGCAACGGGCGCACCGTCTCCATCACCCGCGCCCAGAGCTGCGCTTCGTCAGCGTTGAGGGGGCGCACCGGGCGTTCCGCTCGCACTCGCCAAACCCGCCCGCGCCAGCGTGCCCACCGGCAGCAGCAGGAACGCGGTGCCGCGCGCCGACATGCCGCCCGCGACGCTGCGCGCCGTGTCGCCCGCGCCCCAGAAGGTATCGAAGCGGTTGGAGCCCTTGATGGCGCCCCCGGTGTCCTGCACGACCCACAGGCCGGTCACGTCCTGCCGGTCCATCGACAGGAAGACCGGCGCGCCCAGCGGCACGAATTTCGGATCGGCGGCGGCGCTGACCTGCCCGGTCACGGCATAGCCCATCGCCCCCTGGGGTGCGCCGTTCAACTCGCGGAAGAAGACGAAGCTCTTATTCTCGCGCATGATCGCGCGGCCTTCCTCGGGATGCTCGTGCAGCCATGCGACGATGCCCTGCATCGAGGTCTGCCCCGGCCCCAGCAGCCCGCGCGCCTTCATCAGCGCGCCGATGCCAGTATAGTCGCGGCCATTCTGGCTGTCATAGCCGATCCGCATGACCGACCCGTCGGGCTGGCGCAGCCGCCCCGATCCCTGGATCTGGAGGAAGAACACCTCGACCGGATCGGCACCCCAGGCCAGGATCGGCGCACGCCCCGCCAGTGAGCCCTGCTCGATCGCGGTGCGGTCGTCATAGGGGACAAGGTTGCTGCCCTGCACCTTGCCGCGCACCTTCTTGCCCTTCAGATCGGTCGAGAAGGCGCCCAGATCGACATCGATCAGGTCGCGCGGCCGGGCATAGATCGGCACGTCATACCCTGTACGCCGGTCGCGCGATCCGGCGATTTCAGGCTCGTAATAGCCGGTGGCGAGCGAGCGGCCGTCGCCGACCTGCACCGCCTCGAAATAGCGTGCGAAGAAGTCGCGGGCCTGCCCAGGCGGTACGCTGGCGGCGGCCTGGCAGGCGGGTTGCCAGTCGGCGCCCTGCGTCAGACCGCTGGCATCGGTACGCCGCATCAATCCGGGGCAGGACAAGGCAAAGGCGGCGCGCGCGGCCTCCGCCTGCGGCTCGGTGATGGGAAGCGAGGCGACGGGCGGCCCGGCCAGGATACCCGATTGCGCCGCGTTCAGCGCGCCCGCAACGGGCACGACCGGGGTGGCGGGCAGCGGCGTCGCTCCCACGATCCGGGCCGAACCATTGGGCACGCGCGATACGCTGGGACCGCCCGGCTGAACCGCCGCGCCACCGGCACGGGGCCGGACGGGCTCGGGCCGAACCCCATGTCCGCGCGACGGCGCCTCACCCGCCGCGCCCGGCGGCACGATCCGTCCGGCACAGGCCGCCAAGCTCAACGATAGCGCGACCGTCGCCGCGAGCCTCAGCCCCCTCACCGCTTTCCTGTCCCCCATATGGCCGCGTCAGGCTTCGTCGGTGTCGATGAGCTTCCAGTTCGGATCGCCGCTCTTGAGCGTCCGGGCAAAGGTCCACACGTCGTGCGTCTCGACCGCGTCGCTCAGCGAACCGGCAATGACGTTGCCGTCGGCATCGCGCGTGATCGCAGCGATATCGGCGTCGAAGCGGACGGTGATGCGCGCATCGCGGCCCTGAACCTGCGCGTCGACGATCTTGGCGCTCTCGATACGGATCAGGCGGTTGTCGAGCGTCTGGCCCGCTGCGCGCCGCTGTTCGATCGCCTCGGCAAAGGCGCCCAGCACATCGGCCTCGACCAGATCGGCCAGCGCGTCCTCGTCGCCCTTCCAAAAGGCTTCCAGCGTCATGCGATAGGCCGCCTGCGCGCCGTTCAGGAACTGCGCCACGTCGAAGCCGGACTCGCCCGCGATCACCGCGCGCAGGCCCTGTTCGGCGCGCGGATCGATGTTGCGGTTCATCACCGGCATCGCCGCTTGCGCCGGTTCGGGCGCGCGAGGCAGCGTGACCGGCAGGGCCCGATCGTCGGCGCTGCGCGCCAGCGGCTGCTGTTCATGACCGGTGCGCTTGCCCAGCACGCTGTACAGCCTCAGCGCGAGGAAGAGCGCGACCATCGCGAGAAGAACGACGTAGAATAACAACGCAGGCGCCTTTCACTAATAGGGCCGATATAGGCGCGCGGCCCGACAATGGAAACCCGCACGACCCATGCAAGAGGCCAAGGTTGAATCCCCGTCGACCCGCTGCTACGCGAAGCGGCCATTGGGCCGAACGCGCGAACCCGCCCTTTCGGTTCCCTTTTCCCCTTTATGCTACGCTAGAAGGTATTGACGATGGACGAACAGGGTTTGCCGCAGGGCTTCGAAGCGCCGACTGCCGAGGGTGAGGATGGCGGTCCCGCCGCCGGTCTGATCTCGCAATATGTGAAGGACCTGTCGTTCGAGAACCCGAACGCGCCGGGCATCTACCAGGCGCAGGCCGCCCCCGGCATCGACGTGCAGTTCAACATCTCGGCGTCGCAGGTCGGCGAGGAAGTGCACGAACTGGTCCTGAAGATCGAGGTGCGCGCCGAGTCCGAGGGCAAGACCGCCTTCATCGTCGACCTCAGCTATGCGGGGCTGTTCGGTTTCCGCAACGTGCCGGTCGACCAGATCCAGCCCTTCATGCTGGGCGAAGCGCCCCGCCTGCTCTTCCCCTTCGCGCGCCGCGTGCTGGCCGATGCCGTCCGCGACGGCGGCTTCCCGCCGCTGATGCTGGAGCCGATCGACTTCGCGCAGCTCTATGTCCAGCAGTCCGAGGCGCAGGGCACGGCCCAGCCGAACACCCCGGAAACCGGCCACGCCTGATCCGGACTGATCGATGAATCTGACCAAGGCGCTGGGCTCGGTCGGCGGGCTGACTCTGGCCAGCCGCGTGCTTGGTCTGGTTCGCGACTCGCTGTTCTTCCGCTTCGTGGGCGCCAACTTCGCCTCCGACGCGTTCCAGATCGCGTTTCGCCTGCCCAACCTCTTCCGCGCCCTCTTCGCCGAGGGCGCCTTTTCCGCCGCCTTCATCCCGATGTTCAACCGCAAGGTGGCGGAGGGGGACAAGGCGGCGGAAGGCTCCGGCCTGGCGCTGGGGCTGGCCTTTGCCGAAAACGCGCTGTCGGTGCTGTTGCCCGTCCTGATCGTGATGACCGCGATCGTCGAGGTCGCCGCCTGGCCCGTCACCTGGCTCCAGACCTTCGGCTATGGCGACGGGACGGCCGCGCAGTTCGATTATATCGTGCTGCTCAACCGGCTGACCTTTCCCTATCTGCTGTTCATCAGCCTGGTGTCGCTGCTGGGCGGCATCCTCAATTCGCTGCACCGTTTCTGGGTCAATGCGGCCGCCCCCATCCTGCTCAACCTGACGCTGATCGTGGCGCTCCTGCTGTTCCACGCGCATGATCCCCTGCCCACCGCGCGCAACCAGGCGATCGCGGTGTCGGTCGCGGGCGTCCTGCAATTCGTCTGGCTATGGTGGGCCTGCCGCCGCGCCGGGGTCCGGTTGCGGCTGAAGCGGCCGACGATCAACGACGACGTCAAGCGGCTGCTCAAGCTGATCCTGCCCGCCGCTGCTGGCGCGGGCGCGGTGCAGATCAACCTGCTGATCTCGACCGGGCTGGCCGCGCGGTTCCTGCCTGCGGGCTCGGTGTCCTATATCTACGCCGCCGACCGGTTGAACCAGCTGCCGCTGGGGCTGATCGGCATCGGCCTGGGCACCGTCCTCCTGCCCACCATCTCGCGCCTGCTGGGCGCGGGCAAGGAGACCGAGGCGATGGAGACGCAGAACCGAGGCATGGAGCTGGCGCTGCTGCTCACCCTGCCCGCCACGGTCGCGCTGATCGTCTGTGGCCAGCCGATCACCGCCGCGCTGTTCCAGCATGGCAAGTTCACCGCGACCAACAGCCTCTACACCTCGCAGGCGCTGGCCGCCTTCTCGATCGGCCTGCCCAGCTATATTCTGGTCAAGGTGCTGACGCCGGGCTTCTATGCGCGTGCCGACACCCGTACGCCGGTGCGCTTCGCCACCCAGTCGATGCTGGTCAATCTGGTGCTGAACCTGATCCTGATCTGGCCGCTCAAGCATATGGGCCCGCCGCTCGCCACCGCGATCGCCTCGACCGTCAATGTCGCGCTCCTCTATCGCACCCTGTCGAAGCGTGGGCATTTCGTCGCCGATGCGCAGCTGCGCCGCCGCGCGTGGCGGATGGGGGCCGCGGCATTGCTGATGGGCGGAGCGATGGCGCTGCTCAACACGCAGTTCCAGCCCTATGTGACCGGCTCCAACCTCGAACGCTGGGGTGCGCTCCTCCTACTGGTCGCCACCGGCATGCTGGTCTATGCGATGGCCACCTTCGCGACCGGCGCTTTCCGGATCGCGGACATCAAGCGGCTCGTTCGCCGCAACAGTTGAGGACCATCATGCGCGTCGTTTCCGGCATCAAGCCCACGGGCAACCTTCATCTCGGCAATTATCTGGGCGCCGTGAAGCAGTGGGTGGCGATGCAGGACCAGATCCAGGCCCAGGGCGGCGAGACGATGTACTTCATCGCCGACCTGCACGGCCTGACCGAGTGGATCGCGCCCGAGGCGATGGCGGCCAATACGATCGAGATGACCGCGACCCTGATCGCGGCCGGCATCGATCCCGAACGCTCGATCCTGTTCAACCAGACGCGCGTGCCGGCGCATAGCGAGCTGGGCTGGCTGCTCAACAATGTCGCGCGGGTTGGCTGGCTGAACCGCATGACCCAGTTCAAGGACAAGGCGGGCAAGAACCGCGAGGGCGCCAGCGTCGGCCTGTACGACTATCCGGTGCTGATGGCCGCCGACGTGCTGCTCTACAACGCCACCCATGTGCCGGTGGGCGAGGACCAGAAGCAGCATCTGGAGCTGGCCCGCGACATCGCGACCAAGTTCAACAACGACTATGGCCGCGAGGTCTTCACCCTGCCAGAACCGCTGATCAGCGCCGCCGCGCCGCGCATCATGTCCCTGCGCGACGGATCGGCCAAGATGTCCAAGTCCAACCCGTCGGAGATGTCGCTGGTCAAACTGATCGACAGCGACGACCAGATCGCCGAGAAATTCCGCAAGGCCAAGACCGACCCCGACGTGCTGCCCGAGACGCTGGAGGGGCTGGAGGGCCGCCCCGAGGCGCGCAACCTGATCACCATCTATGCCGCGATGGCAGACCGCGCGCCCGCCGATGTGCTGGCGCAGTTCGCGGGCCAGGGCTTCGGCGCGTTCAAGCCCGAGCTGGCCGACCTGGCGGTCGCGACGCTGGGCCCGATCCGCGAGCGGCTGACCCGGTTGCTCGACGATCGCGGCGAGGTGGGGCGCATCCTGGAGCGTGGCGCCGAAAAGGCGCGCGATCTGGCCGCGCCGATGCTGCTGGACGTGCAGCGGACCATGGGCCTGCAAATCTGATGACCCCCGGCCCCGTCACCCGCATCATGGTGATGGGGCCGCCGGGCAGCGGCAAGTCGACGCTGGCCCGGCAATTGGGCGAACGCCTGGCCCTGCCCGTCCGGCACGCCGATGCGCTGTTTCACGGTCCCGGCTGGCTCGCCCGGCCGAGAGAGGCGTTCATCGCCAATCTGGCGGCGATCGCCGCGCAACCCCGATGGGTCATCGACGGCAATTATTCCCATGCCCGCTATGGGCCTGCGATTGGCGAACGACTGGCACGGGCGGATCGGATCATCCTGCTCGATCTGCCGCGCCGCGTGACCATGCCGCGTATCCTGCGGCGCGTGGCACGCTATCGAGGGCAGGTCCGGCCCGATAGCGCGCCCGGATGCCCCGAACGGCTGGATCTGGCGTTCCTGCTATATGGCTGGCGATGGCGACGCGCCGTGCGGCCGGGGATCGTGCAGGTGCTGGAGCGCGCCGGGGAGCGGGTGATCCGTTATGAGCGGGCGCCGACGCTCGAGCGTGTGTTGGCCGATCTGGGGTGAATGGACGCGCGTGGCCTTCGACTTCGCTCAGGCTGAACGGAGCGAGGGAAACAAGGCCTGTTCCAACAGCCGTTCAGCCTGAGCGAAGTCGAAGGCCACGCCCCCACCCCGCCCGGCGGAACCTCAGCCCTCCAGTTCCTTCATCAGCACCCGCACCGCATTGTCGATATCGCGGTCGGTATCGCGCAGTTCCTCGATCTTACGCACCGCATAGATCACGGTCGAATGGTCGCGCCCGCCGAACTTGCGGCCGATCTCGGGCAGCGAGCGGGTGGTCAGGCGCTTGGCGAGATACATGGCGATCTGGCGCGGGCGTGCGATCGCGCGGGCGCGGCGGGCCGAGACCAGATCGAGCGGCTTGAGCTCGAAATGGCGGCTCACCAGCTTCTGGATCTCGTCGATGGTGATTCGCCGCTGGGCGCCGCGCAGCACCTCACCCAGCGTCGCCACCGCGAACTCCAGGTCGATCTTGTCGCCGGTCAGCTGCGCATAGGCGACGACGCGGTTCAGCGCCCCCTCCAGCTCGCGGATATTGCCGCGAATCCGCGAGGCGAGCAGGTCGAGCACGTCGTTGGGGACATTCTCGGGCAGGTCGGCGACCTTGCGGTTCAGGATCGTGCGGCGCAGCGTCAGGTCGGGCGCCTTGATGTCGGCGACCAGCCCGGCGCCCAGGCGACCGATGATGCGCGGCTCCACCCCGTCGAGCGACTGGGGCGAACGATCGGCCGAAATGACCAGCCGCTTGCCCGCACCGACCAGCTCGTTGACCGTGTGGAAGAATTCTTCCTGCGTCGAATCCTTGCCCGCGATGAACTGGAGATCGTCGATCAGCAGCAGGTCGGCCGAGCGCAGCCGCGACTTGAAGCTGTGCGTGTCGCGCGCGCGCATAGCGGCGACGAAATCGAACATGAACCGCTCGGCCGACATGCACAGCACGACCGCCTCGGGATGCGATTCGAGAAAGGCATGCGCGATGGCATGCATCAGGTGGGTCTTGCCCTGCCCGGTGCCGCCATGGAGGAACAGCGGGCTGAAGCGCGGCGGGCCCGGTTCGGCGAGCGACAGCGCGGCGTTGAACGCGACCCGGTTCGACGAATCGACCACGAATCGGTCGAAGGTCAGGCGCGGGTCGAGCGGCGGGCGGTCGCTCGTCACCCGAATCGCGGGCGCGGCGGTGGTCGCGGGAGCGGCCTCCTGCGCGACCGGATGCGGCGCGGCGGCGGGGGCCGCACGCGGCGCGCGGGCCCGCGACGGCGCAGGCGGCGCGGCCACCGGCTCGGCCGGAACCGCGAACAGCGACGGCTGCTCGGCGGGCGGCGCGGCATCCTCGACACGCGGGGCGGCGACCGCACGCAGCGGGGTCACGACGTCGAGCGTGTCCGCGCTGGTCAGCCGTGCGGTGCGGCTGGGCGCGCGGGTTTCGATGACGACCGAGCGGACCTCGGGCAGCACCGCCTTGAATTCCAGATGGAGCCGGTCCGCATAATGGCTGCGCACCCAGTTGGTCGCAAAGGCCGAGGGAAGCGCCAGACGGACCGTGTCGGGCTCATCGCCCTCGATCAGTTCCATGGGCTTGAGCCACTGGTCGAACAGCCGCGCCCCTGCCGATTCGCGCAGGTTCGCGCGGACGCGCGCCCAGGCACGAGCCTGGTCCGACGTCGGTCGCGTTGCCTGCCAATTCGTCACCCGCGCACTCCATACTCACCGGCCGCCGCTGACGGCCGACCCTGTTTCACTTGGCGACAGGACATCCCTGGAGCGAATCGAGGGGATTCGGCCCGGTCCTGTCACCTTGCTATTTCCATGACGCGGCGACGTAACGCCGCTGCTGGGATACCGATTATGAGCCATGGTGGGGTCTGATCAAGACCGTGTCCGGCCATAAATCTGAAATAAACCGGATTGACAGGCAAAAGCCCGCAGAAACCCGTTCAATTATCTCTCAACCCACTGAAATCGCTACAAATTAACCAAGGCACACGAAAGCCTTCCCCGGACCCGATCTAGTCGAATCGCGGAGAATCCTAGGGTTCGGCGAAGCGCGGATTTGTTCCCGCCGCCCGATACGGAATCGATGCGTTAACCCGGGACAGGCGCACGAAAAAACCCGCCGGGGGACCGCCCCCGGCGGGTTTCGTTCGTCGCTTTAAGAGGCTTAGGCCAGCGCGGCGATGCGCTTGGTCAGGCGCGAGAACTTGCGCGCCACGGTGTTCTTGTGCAGCACACCCTTGGCAACGCCACGCGCCATTTCCGGCTGCGCCGCGGCCAGAGCGACCGTCGCGGTTTCCTTGTCACCGGCGGCCAGGGCGGCTTCGACCTTCTTCACGAAGGTACGGATGCGGCTGACGCGGTTGCCGTTGATGACGGCGCGACGTTCGTTGCGACGGATACGCTTTTTGGCCTGCGGCGTGTTCGCCATGAAAACCTCTAAATTTCGATCAAAAGGAATAGCGGCGCGACGCACCAGCTTTGAAGCCGCGCCCCTTAAACCTTGGCGGGACGGTCGTCAACTCCGCTGGCAGGTCGCACACCAGAAAGTCGACCGCCCCGAATCGGTCCGGCGCCGGACGATCGCCCCGCATTCGCAGGCCTCGCCCTCGCGACCATAGACCCGCCACTCCTTCGAGAAATAGCCCAGTTCGCCATCGGGGCGGACATAATCGCGCAGCGACGATCCGCCCGCCAGGATCGCGGCCTCCAGCACCGCCCGGATCGCTTCGACCAGCCGCACGAGTCGCGTCCGCGAAATCTGCCCGGCCGCGCGCCCCGGCGTGATCCGCGCCATGTGCAGCGCCTCGCACACATAGATATTGCCCAGGCCCGCGACGATTCGCTGGTCGAGCAGCATCGCCTTGATCGGGGCCGCGCGCCCCTCCAGCGCCGTCGCCAGATAGTCGGCGGTGAAGTCCGGCCCCAGCGGCTCGGGCCCCATGGCGAGGAACGGCGGATAGCCAGCGAGCTCGGCGGTCGGCCACAGATCGACGAAACCGAATCGCCGGGGATCGTTCAGCGCCAGCCGCCGCCCCGCCCCTGTCTCCAGCAGCAGATGGTCATGGACCAGCGGCTCACCCGGATCGATCCGCCAGCGGCCCGACATGCCCAGGTGGAAGACCATGGTATCGCCCCGATCGGTGTCGATCAGGCCGTATTTGGCGCGACGCCCCAGCGCCGTGACCGTCGCGCCCGTCATCCGCTGGCGCAGCTCGGCGGGGAACGGGCGACGCAGGTCGGCACGGCGCGGCTCGACCAGCGTCAACCGCTCGCCCGCCAGCACCGGCGTCAGGCCGCGCACGGTGGTTTCGACCTCGGGAAGTTCGGGCATCGTCCCTCTGAATGGCTTTCGTCGCCCAAACAGCTAGGTAGCGTTTGCCCCGCCAGCAAGGCCGGGCTAGGGCAAGTCCATGAGCGATACCGTCTCCTTCGGCTATGAAGATGTGCCCCGCGACGAGAAGGCTGCCCGTGTCGGCGGGGTCTTCACCAACGTCGCCTCCAAATACGACCTGATGAACGACGCCATGTCGGGCGGCATGCACCGGCTGTGGAAGGATCGCTTCGTCCGCCGGGTGAAGCCGCGCGCCAGCGACCAGATCCTCGACATGGCGGGCGGCACGGGCGACATTGCCTTCCGCCTGGCCGAATCGGGCGCCAGCATCACGGTCGCCGACATCAACCCGGCGATGCTGGAAGTCGGCATGAAGCGCGCGCAGGATCGCGGCATCGACGGCCTGGTCTGGACCGAGGCCAATGCCGAGATCCTGACCTTCCCCGACAAATTCTTCGATGCCTATACGATCGCGTTCGGCATCCGGAACGTCACCGACATCCCGGCCGCGCTCAAGGAAGCGCACCGCGTGCTGCGCCGTGGCGGGCGTTTCTTCTGCCTGGAATTCTCGACCACCGTCTGGCCGGGCTTTTCGGAAGTCTATGACGCCTATTCGCACAAGCTGGTCCCCAAGCTGGGCCAGATGCTGGCGGGCGATGCCGACAGCTATCGCTATCTGATCGAATCGATCCGCCGCTTCCCCGACATGCCGACCTTCGAGCGGATGATCCGCGAGGCGGGCTTCGTCGAGACCAAGGTCGAGCCGATCATGGGCGGCCTGGTCGCGATCCATTCGGGCTGGAAGATTTGATGCAGCCAGGCATGGGCGGGTACGCCCTGTGACCCAGCCGGTGGTGCATCTCTGGCGTCTGCTCAAATGGGGGCGGACGCTGGCGCGGCATGGCGCGCTGCGGGGTATCGAGCGCGATCCCAACACGCCCGCCCCCGTGCGGCGGCTGGCGCGCGTCGCGCGATTCGGCGCACGCGTGCCCGTCCAGCCCGCCTATGCCGATGCCTTCCAGGCGATCGGCCCGGCGGCGATCAAGCTGGGCCAGACGCTGGCCACCCGCCCCGACCTGGTCGGCGAGGAAGCCGCGCAGGATCTGCTGCGGCTCCAGGACCAGCTGCCCCCTGTCCCCTTCGCGACGATCTGCGCCGCGATGGAGGCCAGCATGGGCCGCCCGCCCTCACACTTCTTCACCTCGATCGAGGAGACGCCGGTCGGGGCCGCCTCGATCGCGCAGGTGCACCGTGCGGTCACGACCGATGGCCGGACGGTCGCGGTCAAGGTGCTGCGCCCCGGCGTGGAAGAGGACTTCACCCGCGCCATCGACACCTATCAATGGGCCGCCGCGCAGGTCGAGGGGATGAGCGGCGAGGCCGCCCGGCTGCGCCCGCGCCTGACGGTCGAGAATTTCCGTCGCTGGACGCTGCGCGAACTCAACTTCCGGCGCGAGGCCGCCTCGGCCTCCGAACTCGCCGAGGCGATGACCGCCGAGCCCGATTTCGTCGTGCCGCAGATCGACTGGGCCCGCTCGACCGCCAAGGTGCTGACGGTCGAATGGATCGACGGGATCAAGCTGTCCAATCGGCAGGCGCTGGTCGAGGCGGGGTATGACCTGCCGCACCTCGCCCAGACGCTGGTCCGCGCCTTTCTGCGCCAGGCGATCGCGGAGGGCTTCTTCCATGCCGACATGCACCAGGGCAATCTCTTCGCCCTGCCCGGCAACAAGATCGCCGCTATCGACTTCGGCATCATGGGCCGGATCGACCGGCGCGCACGGGTCTGGCTGGCCGAAATCCTCTATGGCCTGATCACCGGCAACTATAAGCGTGTCGCCGAAATCCATTTCGAGGCGGGCTATGTGCCCGCGCACCACAATGTCGCCGAGTTCGCCACCGCCCTGCGCGCGGTGGGCGAGCCGATGCGCGGGCTGCCGGTCAAGGACATGTCGATCGGCATGATGCTGGACGGCCTGTTCTCGATCACCCGCGACTTCGACATGGTGACGCAGCCGCACCTGCTGCTGCTGCAAAAGACCATGGTGATGGTCGAGGGCGTGGCGACCAGCCTCGATCCCGATATCAACCTGTGGGACTCGGCCGCGCCCTTCGTGCGCGAATGGATCCGCACCGAACTGGGTCCCGAGGCCAAGATCGCCGATCGCCTGATCGAGGATGTGCAGACGCTCGCCCGCCTGCCCGAACTGGTCCGCCGGATCGAGGCGCGCTACCCTGCGCCGGGTGGCGAGCCGCCCGCCCCGCCGCTCAAGGAGATCGAGGTCGTGCGGATCGGCGGCGGCTGGCGCTATGCGCTGCTGTCCATGGCCTCGGCGGCGGTCGGGGTCGCGGCAACACTGGCCGTGCTTCGGTAGGAATGCCGGGCAGCGCGCCGCCTGTTCCCGTGCGCCGCCTGTCGCGGCCGCTCTGGCTGGGCCAGCCGGGGCGGATGACGGGCGTGTCGCCCATGGTGGCGCGCGCGGTGCTGGCACTGCTGATCCTGCTGGTCGCGATCGGCTATGCCACGCAGGGCGCCTTCGAGCCGGTGGCCGAGCGGCTGTCGCCGGTGACCATGGCGATCCTCGACCATGTGCGCCACGGCCAGTCCTTCTATCCGGCCGCACTCGACGCTTTGCGCGAAAATGGCCGGGCGCTTCGCCCCGCGCTGCTGGCGGTTCCGCTGCCCGCGCTGTTCGTCACGCTGGCCGCCCTGCCGCCGCTGGTCTGGCATGCGGGCATGATGGTGCTGGGCGTCGGGCTGGTCATGGGGTGGCTGCGGCGGATCGTGCCGGTGCTGGAGGGGCGGATCGCGATCGGGCTGGCGGCGATCCTGCTGATCGCGGGCTTCTTCCCGCTTCCCAACCTGCCGATGGTGACCACGCCCGAAGGCTGGGCGGGGGTGCTGATCGCGCTGTCGCTGGTTCAGCGGCGGCCCGAGGCGGGGCTGAGCGCGGTAGCGCTGGGGCTGGTCGCGATGATCCTGACCCCGATGGCGCTGCCCTATGCCGTCATCATGCTGGTGCTGGCGGCGCGGGCGGGCGCGCGGCGCGAGGCGATCGGATGGATGACCGCGCTGGCGGTCGCGCTGCTGGTGCTGGCGGCGCATGCGCATGCGCTGCACGGCATGGTGACCGCGATCGACCCTGCGATGGACGGCCCGGTCCATCCGATCGCGCCCGGCACGCTGATCGCGTCAATCGCGGCGGCGCAGCCGGTCGGCGGCCTGCCGATGAGCATGGTCGTGCCGCTGGCGGTGCTGGCCGCGCTCGGCTGGGCGCATTGGCGGCAACCCGTCGCGCGGCGGGCGGTCGCGACCATGGCGGTCTATGCGGCGCTGGCGCTGGTGACGGGATCGCCCGCCATGGTGCTGGGCCTGTCGCCGATCTTCTTCCTCGGCGTCGTCTTCGCCCCCGATGCGGTTCGCGAGCTGATCGCGGCCGCGCGCGACCGGCGACGCATCACCGTGACGCGAGTCGTGCGATGAGCCAAATCCTGTTGATCGTCGGCGGCGGCATCGCCGCGTACAAGGCGTGCGAACTGATCCGCCTGCTCCGCCGGAACGGCCATGGCGTGCGCTGTGTCCTGACCGAGGGGGGCAGCCATTTCGTCACCCCGATGACGCTGGCCGCGCTGTCGGAGAATCAGGTCTTCACCACCCTGTGGGACCTGAAGGACGAAGCGGAGATGGGGCATATCCAGCTCAGCCGCCAGGCCGACCTGATCGTCGTCGCGCCCGCCACCGCCGACCTGATGGCGCGGATGGCCGGCGGCCATGCCAACGATCTGGCGACGACTTTGCTGCTCGCCACCGATACGCCGGTGCTGGTCGCGCCCGCGATGAACGTCCGCATGTGGCAGCACCCCGCGACGCAGCGCAACGTCGCGCGGCTGCGCGCGGACGGGCTGACCGTCATGGCCCCCGACGAGGGCGCCATGGCCTGTGGCGAGTTCGGCCCCGGCCGCCTGCCCGAGCCGCCCGCGATCCTGGCCGCGATCGAGGCCGCGCTGGCCCCCAAGGCCGGACCGCTGACCGGCCGCCATATCCTTGTCACCGCCGGGCCGACGCATGAGCCGATCGACCCCGTGCGCTATATCGCCAACCGCTCCTCGGGGCGGCAGGGTTTCGCCATGGCCGAGGCGCTCGCCCGGCTGGGTGCGCGCGTGACCCTGGTCGCGGGGCCGGTGACGCTGCCGACGCCTGCGGGGGTGGACCGGATCGATGTCGAGACCGCGCGCCAGATGGCCGATGCCGTCGCCGCCGCACTGCCCGCCGATGCGGCGGTGATGGTTGCGGCGGTCGCCGACTGGCGGGTCGAGGCGGCCGGGCAGAAGGTCAAGAAGGACGGCGGCGCGGCCCCTGCCCTGACGCTGGTCGAAAATCCCGACATATTGGCAAGCGTCGCCGCCGCGCCGAACCGCCCCGCGCTGGTCGTCGGCTTCGCCGCCGAGACCGAGCATGTGATCGACCATGCCGTCGCCAAGCGCGCCCGCAAGCGCGCCGACTGGATCGTCGCCAATGACGTATCCTCGGACGTGTTCGGGGGCGAGGCAAACAGCATCCATCTGGTCACCGCCGACGGCGTCGAGAGCTGGGAGCGGATGGGCAAGGACGCGGTCGCCAGGGGGCTCGCGCAACGCATTGCCGATGCGCTACAAGCGCGGTCATGACGCTTGCACCCATTTCGATTGCTCTCAAACGCTTGCCCCATGGCGAGGGGCTTCCCCTGCCCGGCTATGCCACGCCCGGCGCGGCCGGGATGGACGTGGTCGCGGCCGAGACGCTGACGCTGGAGCCCGGTCGGCGCGCCGCCGTCGCCACCGGCTTCGCCCTCGCCATTCCGCCGGGTTACGAGGTGCAGGTGCGCCCGCGCTCGGGCCTGGCGCTCAAGCATGGCATCACCTGCCTCAATACCCCCGGCACCATCGACGAGGATTATCGCGGCGAGGTGAAGGTGATCCTCGCCAATCTGGGCGACGAACCCTTTGCGGTGGTGCGCGGCGAGCGGATCGCGCAGCTGGTCCCCGCCCCCGTCCAGCGCGCCGTGCTGGCCGAGGTCGATGAACTGGACGCGACCGAGCGCGGGAGCGGCGGTTTCGGATCGACCGGCCGATGATCGCGCTCGCCACCCTGTTCGCGCTCCAGACCGTGTCGGTCGCGCCGCAGGTGACGGCGCCCCAGCCCCCGCTCCCGGCGGCGGCGCCCTCCGCCAGCGAGCCGCCGCACGACTGGACCACGCTGCCCACCCTCACCCTGCCGCCCGCCGGGCCGGATATGGTCCGCTTCGTCCGCGCCGAGGTCCAGGCCGGGCGTTGCCCGCGCGACCGCGTGACCGAGGAGGGGCAGGTGGTGCTGGTCGTGCCGATGGCGGTCTGGCTCAACGCCGATGGCAGCGCGCAGAGCGTGGTGCCGCTGGCCATCGGCTGCCCCACAGTCGAGCAATATAGCGCGGGCGTGGCACAGCGGATGATCCGGCAAATGCCGTACCGCCCGATGCGCCAGGGCGACCGCTGGTATCGGACCGTCATCACCTATACATGGCCGGGATGATCCTGACCGACGACGAACTGGCCCGCTATGCCCGTCACATCGTGCTGCGCGAGTTTGGCGGCGGGGGCCAGCTCCGGCTGAAACAGGCGCGGGTCGCGGTGATCGGCGCGGGCGGGATCGGCTCTCCCGCCATCCAGTATCTCGCCGCCGCCGGGGTGGGATCGCTGGTCCTGATCGATGACGATGTCGTCGAGCCGTCCAATCTGCAACGCCAGACGATCTTCACGACAGAGGATCGCGGCACGCCCAAGGTGGAGGCCGCCGCCCGCTTCGCGCGCCGCCTGAACCCGCATGTCGCGGTGAACACGCACCGCGCGCGGGTGACGCCCGACACCGTGCTGTCGCTGATCGACGGCGCCGATGTCGTGCTCGACGGATGCGACAATTTCGCCACCCGGCTGACGGTGGCCGACGCCGCGCTGTCGCGGCGCATCCCCCTGGTCTCGGCGGCGGTCGGGCAGTTTGAGGGGCAGCTGGCGACCTATCGCGGCTGGGAAGCCGACAAGCCCTGTTATCGCTGCTTCGTCGGCGACGCGGTCGATCAGGCCGGGCTGACCTGCGCCGATGACGGTGTGCTGGGGCCGGTGACGGGCATCATGGGCAGCCTGGCCGCGCTGGAGGTGCTGCGCGCCATCGCCCCCTTTGGTCGCGACAGCGCGGGAAGCGTGCTGATCGCCGATCTCCTGTCGCTGCGCTTCCGCACGCTCGCTTTGCCCAAGGACCCCGGATGCCGCTGCGCCGGCGCGGCGGCGGCGGCATGAGCGGGGCTCCCCGGCCGCCCTCGGGCTGGCTCGACTGGACGGGGGACAAGGGGTGGATCGGCCAGGTCACCGGCCTGCCCGACAGCACGCTGCATGTGCATGCGGGCATGGCGATCCTGATGCTGGCCGCGCTGGTGATGCGGCGCAAGCCCTGGGACTGGCGGTGCTGGCTGACCGTGCTGGCGATCGAGACGGTCAACGAGGCCTATGACCTGCTCCAGCCCTTCTACCCTACCGACGAGGGCAATCTGGCCGCCAGCTGGTCGGACATGTGGGCGACGATGCTGTGGCCGACGGTGATAATGCTGACCTTCGCCTGGCTGTCGCGGCGAGGGCGATGAAAGACCTGTCCGGGGCGGCAAAACCCCGCCACCATCGCTGACGCGATGGTCCCCCTCCCCAGTCGGCGCTCGGGGGAGGGAATGAAAAAGGGGCGGCGGCCTCTCGGCCCCGCCCCTTCTGCAAACACCGGGAAGCCGATCAGCCGAGCAGCGTCTTGGCGAATTCGCGCACCGCCGGACCGATGTCCTCGCGCGCGAGGCCCAGTGCCAGGTTGGCGGTCAGCCAGCCCGCCTTGTCGCCACAGTCGTAGCGCTGGCCGTCGAAGGTGAAGCCGTGGAACGGCTGGTTGCCGATCAGCTTGGCCATCGCGTCGGTCAGCTGGATCTCGCCGCCCGCACCCGGCTCCTGCGCGTCGAGGATCTGCATGACCTCGGGCTGGAGGATGTAGCGGCCGGGGATCATCAGGTTCGACGGCGCCTTGCCCTTGGGCTTCTCGACCAGCGCGGTCACTTCGGTCAGGCGACCGTCCTGCTTGCCGGGCGAGATGATGCCGTATTTGTCGGTCTCGCTGTCGGGCACTTCCAGCGCGCCGATGACGTTGCCGCCGACCTGGTCATAGGCTTCGACCATCTGCTTCATGAAGCCGCCGACCATCAGTTCGTCGGGCAGCAGCACCGCGAACGGCTCGTCGCCGACGATCTCGCGCGCGCACCACACGGCATGGCCCAGGCCCAGCGGCTCCTGCTGGCGGACATAGACGGGGCTGCCCGGCTTCTGGCGGATGCCCTCGATCACGGCGAGCGACTTGCCGCGCGCCTTCATCGTGGCTTCCAGTTCGTAGGAGATGTCGAAATGATCCTCCAACGCGCCCTTGCCGCGGCCGGTGACGAAGATGATCTGCTCGATCCCCGCTTCCAGCGCTTCCTCGACCGCATATTGGATCAGCGGCTTGTCGACGACGGTCAGCATTTCCTTCGGCATCGACTTGGTCGCCGGCAGGAACCGCGTACCGAGCCCGGCCACCGGGAAAACCGCTTTGCGAACTTTCTTGATCGTCATGAAACCTCCCTGGGACGAAGCGGCCCTATCTGCATCATGCACTGCAACAAAGTGCCGTGATGACAAAACGCGGTTAGGGTGTCTTTAAATGCGACAAGCTACAGGTAAACCGCATGAATCGGGCCCCCATCCTCGTCGTCTTCGGCACAAGACCCGAAGCGATCAAATTGTTTCCCGTGATCCGGGCCCTGTCGCTGGCGACGGGGCGGCCGGTGCGGACCTGCGTCACCGCGCAGCATCGCGGAATGCTGGACCAGGTGCTGGCGATCGCCGGGCTGACGCCTGACCATGACCTGGACCTGATGGAGCCGGGCCAGTCGCTCGATCGGCTGACCGCGCGGCTGCTGACCGGGCTGGGCGAGGTGATGGACCGCGAGGCCCCCGCGATGGTCGTCGTGCAGGGCGATACCGCCACCGCCATGGCGGGCGCGCTGGCCGCCTATTACCGCAAGGTTCCGATCGCGCATGTCGAGGCCGGACTGCGTTCGGGCGACATCTATCAACCCTGGCCCGAGGAAGTGAACCGGCGGATGATCGCCCCGATCGCCGCGCTTCATTTCGCCCCGACCGAAACCGCTGCCGCCGCGCTGCGGGCGGAGGGGATCGCCGCCGACCGCGTCCATGTCACCGGCAACAGCGTGATCGACGCACTGCACTGGACCCGCTCGCGCATCGCCGCCGACCCTGCGCTGGCCGCCGATCTCGATCCGGTGCTGGCGCGGATGGCGGGTCGGCGGATCGTCCTGGTCACGACCCATCGGCGGGAGAACTTCGGCGACGGCATGGCCGCCATCGCCCGTGCGCTGCGCCGGATCGCCGCGCGGGCGGATGTCGGCATCCTCTTTCCCGTCCATCCCAATCCGCAGGTCGCCAGCGTGATGGACCGCGAGCTGGGCGATCATCCCGGCATCGCGCGCATCGCCCCGCTCGACTATCCGCATTTCGTCCGGGCGCTGGACGCCGCGCATATCGTCCTGACCGATTCGGGCGGTGTGCAGGAGGAAGCCCCCGCGCTCGGCAAGCCAGTGCTCGTCATGCGCGAGACGACCGAGCGGCCCGAGGGCGTCGCGGCGGGCACCGCGCGGCTGGTCGGCACCGACGAGGACCGGATCGTCGCCGAACTGTTCACGCTGCTCGACGAGCCCGACCGCTATGCCGCGATGGCGCGCGCGCACAACCCCTTCGGCGACGGCGACAGCGCCGACCGGATCAGCAGGATCATCACACATGCCCTTGGACACTGAATTCGCGGTCACGGTCATGGGGCTGGGCTATATCGGCCTGCCCACCGCCGCGATCATCGCGCGCACCGGCGCGATGGTGACCGGCGTCGACGTCACGCCTTCGGTCGTGGAGACGATCAATTCGGGCCGCGTGCATATCGAGGAGGTCGATCTCGACGGTCTCGTCTCGGGCGTGGTGTCGCGCGGATTGCTCAGGGCGGCGCTGACGGTCGCGCCCGCCGACGTGTTCGTCATCGCGGTGCCGACGCCCTTTACCGAGGCGCGGCAGCCCGACATCACCTATGTCCTCGACGCCGCGCGTGCGGTCGCGCCGGTGCTGAAGACCGGCGACACGGTGATCCTCGAATCGACCTCGCCCGTCGGCACGACCGAGCAGGTGCGCGACCTGATCGCCACCCTGCGCCCCGACCTGAAGATGCCGGGGCTGGCGCGTGCGGGCGAGCAGGCCGATCTCGCCATCGCCTATTGCCCCGAACGTGTCCTGCCGGGGCGCATCCTGGTCGAGCTGATCGACAATGACCGGGTGATCGGCGGCATCACCCCACGCTGCGCGCGCAAGGCGCTGGCCTTTTACCGGCGCTTCGTGCGCGGCGCCTGCGTCACCACGACCGCGCGCGCGGCGGAGATGACCAAGCTCACCGAAAACGCGTTCCGCGACGTCAACATCGCCTTCGCCAACGAACTCAGCCTCGTCGCCGACACGCTGGGCGTGGATGTGTGGGAGGTGATCCGCCTCGCCAACCGCCATCCGCGCGTCAACATCCTGTCGCCCGGCCCCGGCGTCGGCGGGCATTGCATCGCGGTCGACCCCTGGTTCCTGGTCGCCGCCGATCCGCAGAACACGCCGCTGATCCGCACCGCGCGCGAAGTGAATGACGGCAAGACCGCGCATATCATCGCCCGCGCCAGTGCGATGATCGAGGCGCAGGGACCGGACCGCCCGGTCGCCTGTCTCGGCCTCGCCTTCAAGGCGAATATCGACGATTTCCGCGAAAGCCCCGCGCTGAAGGTCGCCGCCGCCCTGGCCCGACGCTTCGGCGCGCGAATCCGGATCGTCGAGCCTTATGCCCGGTCGCTGCCCTCCGGCTTCGACGGGACCGGCGCCACCCTGATCGACATCGACACCGCGCTGGAAACTTGCGACGCCATGGTCGTTCTGGTCGATCACGACATCTTCCGATCGGTTCCCCTGGAAGAGCGACGCGGCAAGACGGTGCTGGATACGCGCGGGCTGTGGCCCGACCAGGCCTGAGACCGCGCTTCGCGTTTGCGTGGGGGGCCGGGGGAGATTAAGGACAACCGCCTGTTGCGGATTTAAAGCCACCCATGCTTGCCAAATTATTGAATCTGCGCAAACGCGCGCCCGAGTTCGTGCCCTTCATGCAGCCTGGCCTTCGGGTCTATGCGATCGGTGACATTCACGGTCGGCTCGACCTGCTCGACATGCTGCTGGCGCGGATCGAGGCCGATCATGCGGCGCGCGGTCCGGCCGAGCGGCATATCATCTTTCTCGGCGACCTGATCGACCGTGGCCCCCATTCGGCCGGGGTGCTGGAGCGGGTGCGCGGACTGTGCGCGGCGGACCACCGGGTGCATTGCCTGATGGGTAATCACGAGGAGATCCTGATTCGTGCCCTCCAGGGCGAGGACAAGGCGCTCCGGCTGTTCTGCCGCGTCGGTGGTCGGGAGACGATGCTGAGCTATGGCGTGACGGCCGAGGACTATGAACGGCTCGACTATGCCGAGGTCGCCGAGCGGTTGAAGGCCGTCATCCCCGCCACGCATCGCGAGTTCCTGAGCGATCTGAAAGAGATCATGGTGCTGGGCGATTATGCCTTCGTCCATGCGGGCGTCCGGCCGGGTATCGCCATCGCCGACCAGAAGCTGGCCGAGACCCGCTGGATCCGCGATCCCTTTCTCGACCATCGCGGGGTGCTGGAGAAGGTCGTCGTGCATGGCCATACCGTTGCGGACGAGGTGGAAATTATGCCGCATCGCATCGGCATAGACACCGGCGCCTATCAGACCGATCGCCTGTCGGCGCTGATGCTGGAAGACGGTATCCAGGAGATTTTCACCACTTGAGGTCGCTTTACCGAGGCGAAACGTTTGCCGGGGCATTCCGTTTGTCGGTAAAGCACAGTATAGCCGCAGGGCGGTGAAGCAATGTTGCAATGCCGCATCAGTGTGGGAGCATAACTGTCCCGCACTCGTTGGTGGGGTTGCCATGATACGGCTGCCGTGTCATGAGCCCACTGACATTTATCAAGGGAGTTTAACATGCGTCTTGGGAAGTTTCTCGTCGCCGCTGCCGCCGTTTCGATGACCGTTGCCCCGGCGATGGCTGCGAACCCGGCTGCCAGCCTCTCGGTTTCGAAGTCGGTTCGCGCTTCGGCTCCGGCCGCCAAGAAGAACGGCCTGGCCGGCGGTGGCGTTCTCGTTGCGGTTCTGGCGGCTGCTGCCGTCGTAGCCGGCATCGTGGTTGTCGCCGACTCGTCGGACAGCAACTAAGCTGCTTCAGCCTCACGGCTGAAAGGAATAGCGGCCTTCGGGCCGCTATTTTTTTGCCTGACGTCCGAGGCTCGCGGGGCTATGGCGCTTGGAATACCCGCGGGGGTGTCGCGCAGCGATCCAGCTAAATCGCACTTCCTTTTGGGCTAAGACCGCCAGACCGGCCTAGGGCCGATCGACATTCAGCGATGCCTTATCCTTCCCTCGCCCCTCGCAGAGGGGAGAGGGTTGCGCAGACTTGGCCTTTGCGAGAACAAAGGCTTAGTCGGAGCTGGGTGAGGGGTGGGCGCTCGCGAAGCGAGCGCGCGAGCCTTTGGGCTCGCTCACCCCCTCACCCAAGCTGCGCTAGCCAGCAGGCTGGCAAGCTTCGCTAACCCTCTCCCCTGTCCAAGGGAGAGGGGAAGAAGACACAATACTGAATGTCGATCCGGCCTAGATCCATAGCTGGGGATTTGGCGCAAGACAGGCACCGCTCTGGCCTTCGACTTCGCTCGGGTCGACCGGCGAAAGCAGAGTTATGCTGATCCGCTTCCTCTGGAAACTCACAACGAGGCAGCGTCGAACGGCTACAATAGACTGCTATCCCTACCCCGCAGGCAAACGAAAATCGCCGGAGTCCATGGGACTCCGGCGACTATTTTCGATCGGCAGGAGGGTCGCTCGTGCGACCGACCGGTCAGCGCGGCGAGGGGGCGCTGGGGACGCCGCCGGGCATCGCCCCGGGCGCGCCGCCCATCATCGACTGCTGGGCCTGCATCTGGCGCAGGACCGATTCGGGAATGAAGTCGATCAGATCGACATCGAACACCAACGTCGAATTCGCCGGGATCGCACCGTTCGCGCGGTCGCCATAGCCCAGCTTGGCGGGCAGCCAGAAGCGATACTTCGCGCCCTTGGGCATCAGCTTGAGCGCTTCGGCAAAGCCCGGCAGGACACCCGAAAGCGGCATCGGGGCCGGCTGCTGCGACTTGTCGAAGACGGTGCCGTCGATCAGACGACCGGTATAGTTGATCAGCGCCACGTCGCTGGCGGTCGGATGCGCACCGCCATTGCCGGGCACCAGCACCTTGTACTGCAGGCCCGAAGCGGTCGTCTCGACGCCCGGTCCACGCGCCTCGCGCAGGAGCGCGGCATCGCCCTGGCGCGCCAGCAAGGCCGCCACCACGATCGCGGCAGCCACCGCGACCCATATCCAGACCAGATAGGCACGCCGGACGGGACGAAGGGGAACAGCGGTTACGGACATGCCTGTTTCTCGCTCTGTGCGTTGGCGTTCGTGGTACGCATCAAGGATGCGGCGCGCGAAGCGCGAATCGATTCGTCCAGGCGAATCGATGGCCGGTGGGACCGTTCCCCACCCCAGGCCGCTCGGAGCGACGGGGCGGGGACGATCCGCCGGATATTACCGGGCGCCGTCGCGCTCGGCGCGCTTGCGCTCCAGCTTGCGCGCACGACGAACCGCCGCCGCACGCTCACGAGCGCGCTTTTCCGACGGCTTCTCGTAGTGGCGACGGAGCTTCATCTCGCGATACACGCCTTCCCGCTGCAGCTTCTTCTTGAGCGCGCGGAGGGCCTGATCCACATTGTTGTCGCGAACGATGATCTGCATAAAAACGAATTGCTCCGGCAAAACAGGATAAAGCGGCCACAGAACAACTGTAGCCGCATCGTTGGGCGCTCCTAGCAGGGGAGTCTGCCCAATACAACCCGTCGGTGCGGATTTCGCCCCGCCGCCAAGGCGACATGAACCATAATGTCATGTGCCAGCCATGCCGACGTGATGTCGCCACCGCTATCACCCCGTTCGTCCGGTTTCATCCCCGTGTACCGGACACCCCTGTATGACATGTCGGCTCATTCCCCCGAGTGACCGGCATCATGACGCGGCGCCTCCCCTGTCGCTGCGTTTGCCCCGGTCCGAACTCCCGTCGGACCGGGGCCCCCTTTCGGGGGACAGGCGACATGGCTAAGGCAGGCCGCATGACCGCGCCCGACCTTTCCAATCCGCTGATCCTCTACAACAGCCTGACCCGCGCGCCCGAGACGTTCCGGCCGATCGATCCGGCCAATGTCCGCGTCTATTCCTGCGGGCCGACCGTCTATAACTATGCGCATATCGGCAATCTGCGCGCCTATGTCTTCACCGACACCCTGGCGCGCGTGCTGCGCTGGAAGGGTTGGCCGCTGACCCATATCATCAACATCACCGATGTCGGCCACCTGACCTCCGACGCCGATGCGGGCGACGACAAGATGGAGGCCGCCGCGAAGAAGAGCGGCCAGGACATTTGGGCGATCGCCGCGCATTACACCCGGACCTTCAAGCAGAATCTGAAGGATCTGGGCATCGCCGAGCCGACCCGCTTTCCCCTGGCGACCGATCATGTGCCCCAGATGATCGCCTTCGCCAAGGCGATCGAGGCCAAGCATTGCTATCGCCTGCCCGACGGGCTGTATTTCGACGTGACGACGGTGCCCGATTATGGCCGCCTCGCCCGCCATCAGGACGATGAGGGCGAAAGCCGGATCGATCCCGTCGCGGGCAAGCGCCATCCGGCCGACTTCGCGATCTGGCGCGCCTCGGCGCCCGGCGAGAATCGCCAGATGGAATGGGACAGCCCCTGGGGCCGTGGCGCGCCGGGCTGGCATCTGGAATGCTCGGTGATGAGCAAGCAATATCTGGGCGCGCAGTTCGACATCCATACCGGCGGCATCGACCATCGCGAGATCCACCATCCCAACGAGATCGCGCAGAACCAGGCGCATGGCTGCACCGCCGAGACCGGCGCCAATATCTGGATGCACAACAATTTCCTGGTCGACCGCACCGGCAAGATGTCCAAGTCGTCGGGCGAGTTCCTGACGCTCCAGGCGCTGGTCGATCGCGGCTTCCACCCCCTCGCCTATCGGTTGATGTGCCTTCAGGCGCAGTATCGTTCGGAAATGGAGTTCGGCTGGGACGGCCTCGCCGCCGCGCAGGTGCGACTGAAGCGGCTGGTCCAGACGGTCGAGGGGCTGCGCATGCGGGCCGATGCGCCCGCCAAGGGCGATGCGGCGGCCTATCGCGAGCGGCTGGACGCCGCGCTGTCGGACGATCTCGCGACGCCGCGCGCGCTGCCCGTGCTCGACGAGATGCTGGCCGACAAGAAGCTGTCGCCCGGCGTCCGGCTGGCCGCGCTGGCTGATTTCGACGCGACGCTGGGGCTGCAACTTGCGACGCTGACCCGCGCCGACCTGCGCACCCGGCCCAAGGCGGCCACGCTGGACGAAGCGGGGATCGAGGCACAGCTGGCCGAGCGGCGCGCGGCGCGGGCGGAGAAGGACTTTGCCCGGTCGGATGCGATCCGCGACACGCTGCTCGCCGCCGGGGTCGAGGTGATGGACGGCGATCCGCTGGGCTGGGACTGGAAGCCGGTGTTACCGGCCGCCTGATCCCCGGCGCCAGCCGCCATAGCCGCCGCGCGGCGACCGCAGGCGCAAGCCGATGAACAGCACGGTGGGCCAGAACATCGTATTGGCGATGTCGCCCAGCGTGTCGGCCCAGCGCCACGACCCGTAATGCAGCCGGTCGAGGACCTCGTTGCCCGCCTCGGCCAGCGCGACGCAGAGCAGCGGGATCGGGGTCGCCAGCGACTTGCGGGTCAGGATGCGGGCGAGGAACAGCACCGCCATGCCCGCATGAACGTGCAGCAGGCTGTCGGCCATGCCGGTTCCGTCGCCGACCCATTGGATGAAGGCGGCATAGCGTGCGGGAATATCCATGGCGGCCGCTTGCCCGGCCCGGACAGGGGTGACAAGCCCCCTTGCTCCGAATGCGAAAGGCCCGCCACCCCGACGACCGGGATGGCGGGCCTTTTATCGACCGCTCAACGGGATAGGACGTCGATCAAAAGCTGCTCCAATCGTCATCGTCCTGCCTGACCGCCAGATTGCCCTGGGAGGGCACCGGCGCGGCCATGCGGCGCGGCGCGGGCGATACCGCCGCCGGCCGCCGGATCGCGACGACGGGTGCTGCGGGCTGGGGCAAGCCGCCCTCGATCCGGAAGCGGCCGATCTGCTCCTCCAGCGCCTGGGTCTCGGCGGACAGCGCCCGGACGGCGGCCGTCACCTCCTCGACCATGGCGGCATTGGCCTGGGTCACGCCGTCCATGTCGTTGATCGCCAGATTGACCTGCTGAATGCTGGTCGCCTGCTCGGACGCCCCGCCCGCGATCGATTCGACCAGTCCGGCGATGTCCTGCATCCCCGTCGCGATCAGGCGCAGCGAATCGTCGGTCTTGTTGGCCAGTTCCACGCCGCTGCGCACCCGGTCGACCGTGGTGGTGATCCGCGCGCTGATGTCGCGCGCCGCCTCCGCCGAGCGTTCGGCCAGCGCACGCACTTCGGAGGCGACGACCGCAAAGCCCTTGCCCGCGTCGCCCGCCCGCGCCGCCTCGACGCCCGCATTCAGCGCGAGCAGATTGGTCTGGAAGGCCAGCCCGTCGATCACCGCGATGATCTCGGCGATTTCGCTCGACGAACGCTCGATATCGCCGATCGCCGACACGGTGCGGCGGACGATCTCCTCGCTGTTGCCGACGTCGCTGCTTGCCTTCCGGACGATCGTCTGCGCCGATTGCGCCTTGGCCGCGGCGGCGGTGACCGACTGGGCGATCTCGTTCATCGCGGCCGAGGTCTCCTCGATGCTGGCCGCCTGCTGCTCGGCGCGGCGGGCCAGATCGTCGGCGGCCTGGTTCATCTCCACCGTGCCGCTGCTGATCCCGGCCGCATTGACCCGCACCGCGCCCAGCGAGCCCGACAGCCGCGACACCGCCATGTTGAAATCGCGCTCGATGGCGGCATAGGAAGGCGGGAAGCCGCTCAGCTTGACCGTCAGGTCCGAACCGGCGAGCTGCTCCAGCGCCTCGCCGATCTGGCTTACCATCTGGTTCTGCTCGGCATCGGCCTGCGCCTTGGCGACGGCGGTGTCGCGGAAGACGACGACGGCGCGCGACATGCTGCCCAGTTCGTCACCGCGTTCGGCATCGGGAATCGCGATGTCGTTCCGCCCCCGCGCCAGCGCATCCATCACCCCGGTCAGCCGGACGATCGGCCGACCCAGCGCCCGCGACAACAAAATGGCCATCGCGACGGCGACACTGATCATGATTAGGCCGCCGATCGCGAGGGTCCATTGCGCCGTCCACAGCACGATCTTGCGCTCGTTGCGGACCGCCCCCATCACCTCGACCATCCGGGCGCGCAGATCACGCAAGGGTTGCAGGATCACCGTGACCCGCGACCGCTCGCTATTGGCGCGGAGCCAGGCCTGCGCGCCCTCGCGGTCGGTCCGGCTGCGCGCGATCAGCGGGTCGCCGATGTCGCGGCGCCATTCCTCCATCCTGGCATGCGACGCCGCTACCTCGGCGCGCGCCCTGGGGTCCTCGACCAGCGCCCTGTCCAGCTCCGCCGCCGCCTGCCTCTCGGCGGCCCGTGCCGTATAATATTGCGTCAGATAGGCCTCGTCCCCGGTGATCAGGAAGCCGCGCATCTGGCTGTTCTCGCGCTGGACGCCGCCTTCCATGTCCAGCGTGGTGGTATAGGTGGTCTGCGCATGGACGCTTTTTTTCGTCGTCCCCTCGATCCGTGACAATGCCCACCACAAGGTCCCCATCATCGCCAGCACCGACAGGACGACGATGGCGAAGGACAGACCGATTTTCTTCGGTATGGGCATGGAAGAGAGCATGACGAATCCTGGCAGGTCGAAAGCCCCTTCGCTTCCGATTCCTTCCGACTCCTAGGCGGTGACTCCAAATAGTTGGTTAAGCCGTTACACAGGGAATGGGTTTTGCGACGGACCGATTATTGCAGCGCCGCCCCCGCCCGGTCGATCAGCGCGGGGCGATAGGGAATCGGCGCCCCCGCCGGGATCGCGGCGATCTCGGCCGCCACCGCATCGGCACGCGCCGAGGACGAGGGATGGGTCCGGCTGCGGAACAGGCCGCCATCGACCTCGCCGCCATGTTCGCGCCAGAAGCGCACCGCATCCTGCGGGTCATAGCCCGCATTGCGCATCAGGTGCGCGCCCAGCAGATCGGCCTCGGTCTCGGTCTGGCGGAACAGCCGCCCGTTGCGCCCGAACTCCGACAGCAACCCGCGCTTGACGCCCGCCGCGTCCAGCCGCTCGCGATGGTGCAGGATGTTGTGCGAGAATTCATGCGCGACGACGACCGCGATCATCCGGTCGTCGAACCGCTCGAAGAAGCGCGATCCGATCTGGACGATGTCCCCGTCCGCCGAGGCGGTCAGGTCGGGGCCGATCCTCATCTCGAACCGCGACCGGCAACCCGGCTGCGCGGCCACCGTCACGTCGCGCCGCTCACCATGGCGCAGGATGGTCAGGCGCAGCGGACGATCGGCGGGCTCGGCGGCGATCCGGCGCTGGGCGGCGTCGCGCGTGGCGCTGTTGGCCTGCGACGCACCGGCCGGATCGACCGCCAGGGGCTGGCCATCGACCGCCAGGATCGTGTCGTCGGGGGCGATCCCCGCCTTGTCCGCCGCGCTGCCTGGCACCACCGCCTCGACCGCGACCGGCCCCTCGAACCCGAAGGTCGCGGGGAGTTCCTTGCGCAGCGCGGGCTCATATTGATCGATCGCATGGATGACGAGGCCGGGCGTCGGCGCCGTATCCCGGCACAGCGTGACATTGGCCGTCGCCAGCCGCCACGCGATCGTCGCCAGCCGAAGATCCGCCGCGCGCATCGCATCGAACAGCGCCCGGTCGTCCGTCGCCTCCACCGCAACCGTGGACACGGCGTGGGCCGGCACGGGCGGCGCCACGGCCAGCGATAGAGCGGACAGCGCGACCATGGCGGCCGATGGGATGAGCGAACGCGACATGGGCCCCCTGCTAACCGCTTCCCCACCGATCCGCAAAGCCCGCCGCCGCAACCGCCAACGGCTCGGCGCAAAGCCGTATCATGCGCAACAATCGGCGCGACTTGAGGGGCCCAAACGCCAACTTCATTGCGTATCCCCACGATTCGGCGCATGGCGGGCAAATCAACAAAGAAGACGAAAGAGCAGGATATCATGGCCGCGAAATGGGCCCCCGACAGCTGGACGAGCGCCGAAGCCCGCCAGCTTCCCAACTATCCCGACCGCAATGCGCTGGACGCCGCGACCCGTACGCTGGCGACCTATCCCCCGCTGGTCTTTGCGGGCGAGGCGCGCAGCCTGACCGCCGAGCTGGCCGAGGTGGCGGCGGGCCGGGGTTTCCTGCTCCAGGGCGGCGACTGTGCCGAGAGCTTTGCCGAGCATAGCGCCAACAATATCCGCGACACCTTCCGCGTCATCCTCCAGATGGCGGTCGTCCTGACCTTCGCCTCCAAGCTGCCGGTGGTGAAGCTGGGCCGCATGGCGGGCCAGTTCGCCAAGCCGCGCTCGGCCGATACTGAGGTGATCGGCGGGGTCGAGCTGCCCAGCTATCGCGGCGACAATGTCAACGACATCGCCTTCACCGCCGAGGCCCGCATACCCGATCCGCAGCGGATGCTGCGCTCCTATGCCCAGTCGGCGGCGACGCTGAACCTGCTGCGCGCGTTCGCGCAGGGCGGCTATGCCAATCTGCACCAGGTGCATCGCTGGACCCATGACTTCATGGGCCGCAGCCCCTGGGCGCAGAAATATGCCGAGACCGCCGACCGCATCGGCGAGGCGCTGGACTTCATGGCGGCCTGCGGCATCGACCCCGCCTCTGTGCCCCAGCTGGCGCAGACCAGCTTCTACACCAGCCACGAGGCGCTGCTGCTCCCCTATGAGCAGGCGCTGACCCGGCAGGATTCGCTGACCGGCGACTGGTACGACACCTCAGCCCACTTCCTGTGGATCGGCGACCGCACCCGCTTCGAGGGCTCGGCGCATGTCGAGTTCCTGCGCGGCATCGACAACCCGATCGGCGTGAAGTGCGGACCCAGCCTCGAGCCCGAGGCGCTGCTGCGCATGCTCGACACGCTCAATCCGGGCCGCGTGCCGGGCCGGATGACGCTCATCACCCGCTATGGCCATGACAAGATCGAGGCGCATCTGCCCAGACTGGTCCGCGCCGTCACGCGCGAGGGGCATCCGGTCGTCTGGTCGTGCGACCCGATGCACGGCAACACGGTCAAGGCCGCGACCGGCTACAAGACCCGCCCCTTCGACCGTATCCTGGCCGAGGTGCGCGGCTTCTTCGCCGTCCACCGTGCCGAGGGGACGCATGCGGGCGGCATCCATGCCGAGATGACCGGCCAGAACGTCACCGAATGCACCGGCGGCGCGATCGACGTCACTGAACAGTCGCTGGCCGACCGCTACCACACGCATTGCGACCCGCGCCTGAATGCGGGCCAGAGCCTGGAGCTGGCCTTCCTCCTGGCCGAGATGCTCAACGAGGAAATGGCCGAACGCCGCAAGGCCGCCGCCTGATCCGCATTTCGGGGCGGGGAAGGCACAATGTTCCCCGCCCCGATCTTATCCACAGTTTCCGTACACCGTCCGCTTGACGCCCCGCCCCACCCCCGCTAATTGCGCCCCTCCACCGCAAACGGCCCCTTCGTCTAGCGGTCTAGGACGTCGCCCTCTCACGGCGAAAACACGGGTTCGAGTCCCGTAGGGGTCACCAGCATCCGCCAGAATGGCGGATTTGCGCGGTTTTGGCGGTCTTCATGGACGCTTTACTCATCCTTGTGTACAAAGGATGCGTACAAAGTGATCCGTATGGCCACCCCTTTCAAAGATCCTCGCACCGGCATTTTCTACTTTCGACGGGTCGTCCCCGCCGCGCTCCGCCCGTTCTTCGATGGCGCGTCGAGCGAGTACAAGCGCACCCTCGATACCCGCGATCCCGACGAAGCCCGTCAGCGCTACCATCCGCATGCCGTGATCTATGAGCAGAAGCTTGCCGCCGCCCGTCGCGCCTTGGCCAGCCGGCAACTCCGCTCGGCACGTGTGATGGTCGACGATTTTCTCGACGGACAATCGGATGAGCAACTCCGCGGCGCGGCGCAGAAGCTCGCCGCGCTCGAGCTCGGGGCATTCGAATATGCCAACGGCCTGACTGACCATGCGCCCGGTGCACGCTACGACTTCGGCGCGCCGCCGGGCCTTGATGATCTGCGGGACCACACAAGCCGAACCGTTATGTTGAATGCGGTGCCCGACTTCATGCCCCTGCCCTGGCTCGAGACGCTACAGCGGGTTGCCGCCCTCCCCACCCTCGATCCAATCGAGTGGTTGATCGCAGCGGTAGCCTCCGCCAACGCCCTGGGCTGGCCGCTGGCGCCCGAACTCTACGAGGCAATTGGTCGCGCTTACCTTGACAGGCTCTGCGCTGCCTGTGCTCTCAGCATCGATCCGGCACGGAGCCGCATCCTACCACCCTCGGTCCTTGTGACGGGCTCCGGGGCGGTCCTCCCCGCGCTATCCCCACCTTCGAAAAAATCACAGCTGCCGACGCCGCCAGCCAAGACGATGCCGACAATCACCCAGGTCTATGAAGCCTGGGCAAAGTTCGAGCCGCGCGAGGCCAAACTCGTCGACGAGTGGCGAACCGCCGTGAATCGGTTCGCCCAGCTTCATGACGACCCACCCGTCGATCAGATCACGGCATCGATGGTACGCGCCTATCGCCGCACCTGTTCCGGACTTCCCAGTCGGGCAAAGAAGAAGGTTACCGCGCTCCCCTTGTTAGAACAGGTCGAATTAGCCGAAGCTGAGGGATTACCGAAGCTAGCGAATGGTACCGTCAATAAGGCACTTTCAGCCATAAGGGTGACCCTCGAACACGCAGTCGAGGAAATGGAGGTCATCGAGGACAATGTTGCCAAGACGGTGAAATCCTTGCCAACAAACTCTTTGCAGGATCCGCGCCTCCCGTTCGAGCCGGAGGATATGGCAAGAATCTTCAACGCTCCTCTGCCTGAACGTGACGGGGTAGCGCCGCGAACGCTGTTCTGGGTACTGATGCTCGCCGCATTCACCGGTTGCCGCCTCGAAGAACTGGGCAAACTGCGGCCGGGCAACATCAAGACCGACGATGGCATCCCATACATTGCCATCGAACCCGATCGTCTGCGCGTCCGCCAGGAGCAAGAGGGGCCAGCCAAGCGGATGAAGACTGCCAGCGCCAAGCGGGACATCCCGTTGCATTCGACGCTGCTCGAAGCGGGCTTCCTTGATATGGTGAATGCGCGCCGCGCGGAAGGCGCGGAATGGCTGTTCCCCGAACTCGAAGCCAATGCCTATGGCAGCCGGACGCAACGCCTGTCGCGCGTGTTGAACGATTTCCTCGATGCAATCGGCCTGTCCGATCCGGAACTGGTGTTCTACTCGTTTCGTCACACCGGGAAGCGCGCCGTGCGCGGCAAGGTTCTGAGAGAAATCGTCGATTTGCTCTTCGGCCATGCAGATGGATCCGTCAGCACGCTGTATGGGCGCGGCGCCGAAATGACGGTACTCCGCGACGCCGTAGAGAAGATTCAATACCCTTCGGTCGATTGGCAACCGGTGATCGCAACGGGCCGAAAAATGACATGAGAACCAGCGCGGCGAGCCAAACTTCACGTCGCTGCATGATATGTATCTCGCCCTGATGGACGACAATGAGCGGCGGCTACCGACCAAGGCCGGTCGTCCAACTCAGACACCGTGAATGTCCGCTTCTAGCGGAACTTGCCAAGAAGGCTTTAATCGAGCTGTCAGCAAGGCGCCCCGGTATTAGCCTTTTAACGCGGCGTCGACTGTCGGGAAAGCTGCCACTATCTGAGAGGCCGCAACCGCGGGTGTTGTTGTCTGGATCTACCGTTGATAGGTTCCAATGCCGGACCGAACCATTAGACGGTCGCGATGCAGATAATCGCAAAACGCCTTGTCGACTCGATCCTCATCATGCCGAACACCGAACATGTGTTCGGCACCGACGCTGCCGCCGCACCGCTGGCGATCGTCGCCCAACTGACCTTCGGCGATATCGCGACGATCTATCTGACCGAGCTTGGCGCCATCGCGATCCAGTTCCTCGACAGCGGGGAACTGGCGTCGATCGAGCAGTTCGACGCGGTCGGGCCGGGCGCCTTCGCGATTCCCGACCATGTCACCGAGCGGCGCGACGAGATTCTCGTCCTGCAAGGCCGGCGGCTGCTCTTCGCCAACTTCATCGCCGGCGCGGTGTTCGGACGCATCTGCGCCATCCGCCATACCGCCCTATCGGGCGCGGTCAGCGCGAGCATGAATGACATTCTGGCGTTCGAGCGTCGAGGCGACGTGATCGCCGTCGAAAACACCGCGTATGCGACCGCAGTGCTTGGCCCGAAACTCGCCGCCGCCAGGCAGAATGCACCGCGCATGCAGCTGATCAGTGCCGGCGATCTGTCCGATGCGGCGCGCTTTACCGAAAGTCTCGCGGCCCGCGCGTCGGCCTTCGCTTACGCAAATCTGCAGGTCTGCATGGCCATGAACTATCAGGCGGCGGTTCTGCACCATGCGCAGTTGGCCCCCGCCAGCTTCGCCATCAATTTCTCGGTGGCCGAAGCGCTCATCAACGAAGTCTTCTTCGCCTATGGCGCCGTTACTACGGTGCCCCGCCAGGCCTTCGCCGCGCACCATCACACGATGGCCCCGGTATCCCGCAAGACGCTGCGCGAACGCAATTTGAAAACGAAGATCGAGGATTTGGAGGGTGGCGGATTGATTTCGTCCTATCTCGGCCAGCGGCTGCAGACGGCGCGGCTGGCGCGCAACGATCTCATGCATGGCGCGATCCCCGTCGCCGTCACCGCATCCGGCGACCTGCAGACCATGGTGCGCGACCTGTGGGGACTGCTGCTCGACGCGCCATTCGAACTCAACGCCGGCTTTGTGATGCGGGTATGAGCGTCGGCTAGGACCGATCTACACGTTCTGGCGCTGCTCGGTCGCGGATGCCGCTCGATCGCATCGAGCACTTGGTGGCGTACCAGCGCGGTCAGGAAGTCGAATACGGCCCTCGTGTCCGCCGAGATAACCTGCGCCAATTGCGCGTATAGATGCGCTACGCCTGCGACGCGGACTACCGATCCGCTTTTTGCTAGGGTCAGGACTCGTTGATCACAGCCAGAAGATAACGGTGGCAGCGAGAGCGACGGCGGAGAAGAAGGCCGTGGGGCAGCGATCGTAGCGGGTAGCGACGCGCCTCCAGTCCTTAAGGCGGCCG